>Ga0315907_10001201_pt1 | contig 35671 bp, 25 predicted proteins | sample LakEriMetagenome_3_FD_203525 | JGI IMG/M metagenome (GOLD analysis project Ga0315907, IMG submission 203525) | Freshwater fungal communities from buoy surface, Lake Erie, Ohio, United States - Buoy 12 MA123 | ecosystem: Environmental > Aquatic > Freshwater > Lake > Lake biofilm | place: USA...
TCTTATCAGAGAAGGTGTAGTAATTTACACGGGTGAATTAGCAACTTTAAAGCGTTTTAAAGACGATGTAAAAGAAGTAGCTAAAGGATATGACTGTGGTATGCAGATTAAAAATTATAACGATATTAAAGAGTATGATTTAATCGAAGCATTCCAAGAAGTGGAAGTGAAGAAAAAATTAAAGTAATACAATTTAGAATTATAAAAAAAACGCCTTGCATTGCAAGGCGTTTTTGTTTTTTAAACCAATTTATTTTGTAGGTTTAATAATTAAAGCGGTAGGGTATTTCTTTTTTATTTCAACCATTGCTTTTTCTACTTCTATACGCGTTTCAAAATTTCCGACCCAAACTTTATAATTTGGATTTGTATAGACAATAGTACCGTCTAAATCTTTAAATTCTTTCTTAAATTCTTGTAATCTTTTTTTGGACTCATCACTATTTCCATAAAAAATTTGAATTTTATAAGTTTCATTCGACACCAAACCTGCATTAATTTTTCTCTTTTCTTTAAGTAATTGATCAATTTTTGGGTCTTGAATTAAGTTGGATTTTAATTCTTGTCCAATCATTTTTTGACCTAAAAATAAACTTAGAATAAAGAAGAACAATAAGTTATGTTTTTGCATTTTTTTCATCACATTTTTTTTTCATCACAAAAATACAATTTCATTTTATTGCAACCGCAATTATTGTTATTTAGAACAAATATAAATTACATTTTAAGACAAAATTAAGGTTTTAATAATAGTTCTAATATTGTATTTTTGTCGGAGTTTTTTAAAATTAGAGTTGATTATAGATAGCAATATCTAAAATTGTACCAATAATTAGTTGATAATCATTTTAAATATGAAAAAGGTGGGTAACCATAAATCGTTTTCAAAGATTTTCTTCAGTTTAGCGATAACGCTAACGATTTCTTTAACTGCATTTTCTCAAGATGCGGCAAAAGGTAAAGAAATTTTTAATGCCAATTGTGCTGCATGTCATAAATTAGATGCTAAAGCTACGGGTCCTGCACTTCGTGGCGTTGAAGCTAAGTATGACAAAGAATGGTTGTACAAATGGATTAAAAATAGTGGAGAATTAATCAAATCTGGAGATGCACAAGCAGTTAAAGTTTTCGAAGAAAACAATAAAGTTGCCATGACTGCATTTCCTCAATTGTCAAATGAAGATATTGACAATATTATAGCATATACTTCAGAACCAGCTCCTGCTGCTGCGGCTCCAATTCCTGGGGCTCCTGCTGCTGGAAATGACGCAGCTAATCAAAGTGGAGTATCTAATAATATTATATTAGGTGCGCTATCGTTGGTAATGTTGATGTTAGTTGTGATGTTGTTCTTGGTGAACAATATGTTGACTAAAATTGCGGGTGCTAAAGGTGTAGAAATCGTTAAGAAAAATCGTTCTTTAATGGGCTTGTTTAATGCTTTTGCTAAAAACCAATTTTTAGTATTAGTGTCTGCAATTTTATTCTTGTTGGTCAGTGCTTATTTTGCTTATGGTTATTTAATGCAGATAGGAGTTGATCAAGGATATGAGCCAGTACAGCCTATTCACTATTCCCACAGAATTCATGCCGGTGAAAATGGAATTGATTGTAAATACTGTCACTCTGCAGCGAGAGTAAGTAAGCACTCAAATATTCCTTCTTTGAATGTATGTATGAACTGTCACAAAAACATCAGTGAAGTTGCTGAAACTACTGCAACTGAAGAGTATTCAAAAGCATTTTATGATCAGCAAATTGCAAAATTATATGATGCGGTTGGATGGGATAAATCATTACAAAAATATACCGGTAAAACTAAACCAGTTAAATGGGTTAGAATTCATAATCTACCAGATCACGTTTATTTCAATCACTCACAACACGTAACGGTTGCTGGAGTTGAGTGTCAAACTTGTCACGGACCGGTTGAAGAAATGGAAATCATGAAACAATATGCTCCATTAACAATGGGTTGGTGTATCAACTGTCACAGAGAAACAAATGTGAAAGTAGAAGATAATGCATACTACAAAAAAATCCACGAAGAACTTTCTAAAAAATACGGAGTGTCGCAATTAACAGCAGCACAAATGGGTGGTTTAGAATGTGGAAAATGTCACTATTAATAAAATAATTTAAGAAGCTAATATACTATACAATGGCATCAAACAAAAAATACTGGAAAAGTGTTGAGGAACTAAACGAAAATAGTTCTATTGTTGAGACGCTAAGAAACAACGAGTTTGTGGAACCAATTCCGGTTGAGGACTTTTTAGGAGATAAAGAATCTTTGTCTTCTTCTTCAACTACTCGTCGTGACTTTTTAAAATATGTTGGATTTAGCACTGCAGCTGCATCTTTGGCTGCTTGTGAAGGTCCTGTTGTAAAGTCAATTCCTTACGTAGTTCAACCAGAAGAAATTATTCCTGGTGTTGCTGATTATTATGCAACTACTATGGCAGATGGTTTTGATTTTGCTAATATTTTAATCAAAACTCGTGAGGGTCGTCCTATTAAAGTTGAGAATAATAATTTAGAAGGAGCAAAAACTGGAGCAAATGCAAGAGTTCATGCTTCTGTTCTTTCTTTATATGATAGTTTACGTTTAAAAAACCCAAAAATAGCTGGTAAAGATGCTTCATGGGCTGATGTAAATACAAAAGTAAAAGCAAGTTTAGAAGATGCTAAAGCAAAAGGTGGAAGTGTAGTAGTGTTAACAAATACTATGGCAAGTCCTTCAACTGATGCTTTAATTGCCTCTTTATTTGCAAAGTATCCAACAACAAAACATGTTGTTTATGATGCAGTATCTGAATCAAATACCTTAGATGCATTTCAATCGGTATATGGTGTAAGAGGAATGGCTAACTATGATTTTTCTAAAGCAAATGTTATTGTTTCTGTTGGAGCAGATTTCTTAGGAGATTGGCAAGGTGGCGGTTTTGATGCAGGATATGCTCAAGGTCGTATTCCTAAAAACGGAATGATGTCTAAACATATTCAAATCGAAGCTAATATGTCTTTAGCAGGAGCTAATGCAGATGTTAGAATTCCGTTAAATATTGCAGCTCAAAAACAAGCGTTAGTTAAAATTTACAATATTATTACTGATGCTTCCGTAGGAACATCAAAAATTGATAAATATGAAGAGGCTGTTTTAAAAGCGGCTAAACAATTAAAAGCAGCTGGTTCAAAAGGAGTTTTTGTTACAGGTTTAGACGATGTAAATGCACAATTATTAGCTTTAGCTATCAACAACGCATTACAATCAGAGGCTTTTAATCCTTCTAACGCTATTCTTACAAGAAAAGGAGATGCAAAAGCAGTTGCTCAATTAGTAGCTGATATGAAAGCTGGAAAAGTTCATACATTAATTATGAACGGTGTAAATCCTGCATATACTTTATCAAATTCAAAAGAGTTTGTTGCAGCTTTAAAATCGGTTAAACTTTCTGTTGCTTTCTCAATGAAAGAAGATGAAACGTCAACTGAAACTACAATCGCTGCTGCGGCTCCACATTATCTAGAATCTTGGGGAGATGTTGCAATTACTAGAAGTAATTACAGCATTATGCAACCAACGATTCGTCCTTTATTCAATACAAAACAGTTCCAAGAAGCGTTATTAACTTGGACAGACAATACAGTTACTTATTACGATTTCTTGAAATCTTTTGCTACCTCTAATCTAGCAGGAAAATCATGGAATCAAGCGGTTCATGATGGTTTTGCAGTTTCGGTTGCAAGTCCGTTATCAGCTTCTGGTGCAAATTATAGTGCAGCAGCTTCAGCTTTAGCGAAAGCAAAATCTACTAATTTTGATTTAGTTCTTTATACTAAAGTTGGAATGGGAGATGGTCAGCAAGCGAATAACCCTTGGTTACAAGAATTCCCAGATCCAATTACAAGAGTGTCTTGGGATAATTATGTTACTGTTGCAAAAGCAGATGCTGAAAAAGTTGGATTGAAAAATTGGAATGTTGCAAACGGTGGTTTAAACGGAAGTTATGCAACTATTAAAGTAGGAAACACTACTTTAGAAAACGTTCCTGTAGTTATTCAGCCAGGTCAAGCTAAAGGAACTTTAGGTTTAGCTTTTGGATATGGTAAAAAACTTGGTTTAAAAGAAGAAATGCAAGTTGGTGTTAATGCTTATGCTTTATATGCTAACTTGAATTCTAATCAAACGGCTACTATTACTGTTGCAGATGGAGAGCATGAATTTGCTTGTGTTCAGTTACAAAGAACATTAATGGGTAGAGGTGATATTTTAAAAGAAACTACTCTAGAAGTATTCAATACTAAAGACGCTAAAGAATGGAATCCAATTCCTATGGTATCTTTAGATCATAAACCAACAGCAGCTACTGAAGTTGATTTATGGGAATCTTTCGATCGTTCAATAGGTCATCATTTTAATTTATCAATTGACTTAAATGCGTGTACTGGATGTGGAGCGTGTGTAATTGCATGTCATGCCGAAAATAATGTGCCAGTAGTTGGTAAATCAGAAGTAAGAAGAAGTAGAGATATGCACTGGTTGCGTATTGATAGATATTATTCATCGGAAGCTACATTTGCTGCAGATGTTGAGTTGAAAGAAGGAACTTCAGGATTAATGAATTCGATTGATACATTCTCAGGAATGGAAGATCCTTCAGAAAATCCACAAGTTGCTTTCCAACCTGTAATGTGTCAGCATTGTAACCACGCTCCTTGTGAAACAGTTTGTCCAGTGGCAGCTACATCACACGGTAGAGAAGGTCAAAACCATATGGCATATAACAGATGTGTTGGTACGCGTTACTGTGCAAACAACTGTCCATATAAAGTAAGACGTTTCAACTGGTTCTTATACAACAAAAATAGCGAGTTTGATTATCATATGAATGATGATTTAGGTCGTATGGTTCTTAATCCAGACGTTAACGTTCGTTCTCGTGGGGTTATGGAAAAATGTTCAATGTGTATCCAAATGACTCAAGCGGTTAAGTTGAAAGCAAAACGCGAAGGAAGATTAGTTGGAAAAGATGAATTCCAAACGGCTTGTTCTGCAGCTTGTACAAGTGGAGCAATGAAATTTGGAGATGTAAATGATGAAACTTCTGATGTTGCAAAATTATTAGAAGATGAAAGAATGTATCATTTATTAGAGCATGTAGGAACTAAACCAAACGTGATGTATCACGTAAAAGTTAGAAACGATAAATAAGTATTAATTAACAGAAACAATATAAAGGATTATGTCGTCTCATTACGAAGCACCCATTAGAAAACCGTTAGTAGTAGGAAGTAAATCTTACCACGATGTAACGGTAGATGTAGCTAGACCGGTAGAAGGTAGAGCAAACAAACAATGGTGGACAGTATTTTCAATTGCATTAGCCGCTTTCTTATGGGGAGTAGGTTGTATGGTTTATACTATATCTACTGGTATTGGAACATGGGGTTTAAATAAAACAGTAGGTTGGGCATGGGATATTACCAACTTCGTTTGGTGGGTAGGTATCGGTCACGCCGGAACTCTTATATCAGCCGTATTATTATTATTCCGTCAAAAATGGAGAATGGCCATTAACCGTTCTGCAGAAGCAATGACGATTTTCTCGGTAGTTCAAGCTGGATTATTTCCAATCATTCACATGGGTCGTCCATGGTTAGGATATTGGGTATTACCTATTCCAAATCAATTCGGATCATTATGGGTGAATTTTAACTCACCGTTATTATGGGACGTATTTGCAATTTCAACGTATTTATCCGTATCATTAGTTTTCTGGTGGACTGGTTTATTACCTGATTTTGCAATGTTACGTGATAGAGCTGTTACTCCATTTACTAAAAGAGTATATTCTATTTTATCATTCGGATGGTCCGGTAGAGCTAAAGACTGGCAACGTTTTGAAGAGGTTTCTCTTGTATTAGCTGGTTTAGCAACTCCATTAGTACTTTCTGTGCATACAATTGTATCTTTTGACTTTGCTACTTCAGTAATTCCAGGATGGCATACCACAATTCTTCCTCCATACTTCGTTGCTGGAGCTATTTTCTCAGGATTTGCAATGGTAAATACCTTGCTTATTATCATGAGAAAAGTATCTAACTTAGAAGATTATATCACTGTACAACATATCGAATTAATGAATATTGTAATCATGATTACAGGTTCAATCGTAGGTTGTGCCTATATTACTGAGTTATTCGTTGCATGGTATTCAGGAGTTGAATATGAACAATATGCTTTCTTAAATAGAGCTACAGGTCCTTACTGGTGGTCATACTGGTTAATGATGACTTGTAACGTAATTTCTCCTCAAGTAATGTGGTCTAAGAAAATTAGAACAAACATTATGGCTTCATTTATCATTTCAATTGTGGTAAACGTAGGAATGTGGTTTGAGCGTTTCGTTATTATCGTTACTTCTTTACATAGAGATTATTTACCATCTTCATGGACTATGTTCCAACCAACATTTGTTGATGCAGGGATCTACATTGGAACGATAGGATTCTTCTTTGTATTGTTCTTATTATATTCTAGAAGTTTCCCAGTAATTGCTCAAGCTGAAGTAAAAACAATTTTAAAGTCTTCTGGAGATAATTACAAAAAAGAAAGAGAAGATCACGGTCACAATCATTCAGATAATCATTAATATTATGAGTAATAAAGTAATACACGCTATATATAATGATGATGATGTTTTAATGGATGCTGTTAAACAAACTAGAGCAGCACATCATCATATCGAAGAAATATATACTCCATTTCCAGTTCACGGGTTGGATAAAGCAATGGGGTTAGCTCCAACACGAATTGCAATAGCTGCTTTTCTATATGGAATAACTGGGCTTTCAATTTACACCGCTTTGATGAATTTCATTATGATTAATGATTGGCCTCAAGATATTGGGGGAAAACCAAGTTTTAGTTATATTGATAACATGCCTGCATTTGTGCCTATTATGTTTGAAGGTACTGTGTTTTTTGCAGCGCACTTAATGGTAATTACTTTCTATATGAGAAGTAAATTATGGCCATTCAAAAAAGCTGAAAATCCAGATGTTAGAACTACAGATGACCATTTTTTAATGGAAGTAGGTGTTCACGGAAATGAAGAAGAATTAATTTCTTTTTTCACTAGTACAGGAGCTGTTGAAGTTAAAGTAATTGAAAAGCATTAAGTAGGAGTTATGAAAAGATTATATAAAATAGTAGCAGTAGTAGGTTTGTCTTTAGTGGCAACTTCTTGTTTCGATAAATCTAAACCTAACTATCAGTTTTTCCCAAATATGTATGAAGCTGTTTCTTATGAAACCTATTCAGAGCATAAAGTGTTTAAGGGTGGAGTTGAAGCACAAACGCCAGTAAAAGGAACCATTAAAAGAGGTTTTGTACCTTATGAAATTCCAAATACACCAGAAGGTTATGCTATTGCTAAAGCCTCTTTAAAGTCACCACTGGATTCTTTAAGCTTAAATGCTGAAAAAGGAAAAGAATTATTCAATATTTATTGTGCAATTTGTCACGGTGAAAAAGGAGATGGTAAAGGAAACTTAGTAGTTAAAGAAAAATTCTTAGGAGTTCCTAACTATAAAGATAGAGAAATTACAGAAGGAAGTATTTTTCACGTAATTACATACGGTTTGAATTCAATGGGTTCACATGCTAATCAACTATCGCAAGAAGAAAGATGGCAAGTTACAGATTACGTTTTAAAGCTTAAATCAGAATTATAATACTAATACTTTTTGAAAATAATAGATATGTACACGTTTTCAAGTAAATTAAAAACTTTTTCATTCATCTTAATGGCTCTTGGAGTTGTTGGAATAGTTGCAGGATTTTTAAATGCTCCTAAAACTATTGAGGATGTAGAAAAATTATTAGCAGATAGTCATCATAACGAGGCTTCTCATTCAGATAAATTAGCTCATGATGCTCATGCAGTTAAAGTTGTTGAAGGAATGCATATTGAAGCTAATGCTGCTGATTCTGCTAAAGTTGAAACAGTTGATTCTACTCATGCAGTTGTTGAAGCTATAGATAGTGCTGCTGTTGCAGCTGTTGCAATTGCAGAGACACATTCTGATAATCATGATTCTCACAATAAAGAAGAAGTTGCACATAGCAATGAGGAACACATAAAACATTTAGAGCACGTTTTACATCAATTACAAAACAAGCCTTGGGCTGCTTTATATGTTGCTTGTATTTTCTTTATGTTAATTTCTTTGGGAGTACTTGCTTTTTATGCAATACAATATGCAGCTCAAGCGGGTTGGTCTCCAATTTTATTCAGAGTAATGGAAGGAATCACAGGATATTTATTACCAGGTTCAATCATTTTCTTTGTTTTACTTATTGCAGCTTGTATGCATTGGGGTCATAATCACTTATTTGTTTGGATGGATCCAGAAGTAATTAATCCAGAATCAGTACATTTTGACAAACTTATTTTCCAGAAAAAAGGGTGGTTAAATGTGGTTAGATTTTTAGTAACCGCTGTCATCTTTTTAGGAGTTTGGAATTGGGTTCGATTTAAATTCAGACAAAATTCTATCGCTCAAGATTCGGCTACAGATAATGCGCCTTACAAGAGAAACTTCAAGTTAGCTGCTTTCTTTTTAGTGTTCTTTATTGTTTCTGAGTCAATGATGTCTTGGGATTGGATTATGTCAGTTGATCCACACTGGTATAGTACTTTGTTTGGATGGTATGTGTTTGCAAGTTTCTTTGTAAGTGGAATTACCGTTATTGCAATGACAACTTTATATTTAAAATCGAAAGGTTATTTAGAGCAAGTTAATACTAGCCATATTCATGATTTAGCTAAATTTATGTTCGGAATTAGTATTTTCTGGACGTATTTATGGTTCTCACAATTCATGTTGATTTGGTATTCAAATATTCCAGAAGAGGTTACTTATTTTGTAACTCGAATTGAACATTATAAATTACCATTCTTCGGAATGTTAGCTTTAAATTTCCTATTTCCATTGTTAATTTTAATCAATACCGATTTTAAACGTTTAACATGGGTTGTAGTAATGGCTGGAACTGTAATTTTATTCGGACATTATATTGATTTCTTCAATATGATTATGCCAGCTACAGTTGGTGATCAATGGTTTATAGGTATTCCTGAAATTGGTGCACTATTATTTTTCTTAGGGTTATTTATTTTTGTGGTATTCACAACTTTAACTAAAGCGCCATTAGTTGCAAAAGGAAATCCATACATTGAGGAAAGTAAACATTTTCATTATTAATAGTTAAAAAGAAATAAAAATGACAAGTTTCTTGGTATTTACAGTTTTAGTATTAATCGGAATTGCAGTTTGGCAATTGACTAAAATTTATGATTTGACACAAGTTGGTAATGTTTCTGATGATTCAGAAATTGCCAATGATAAAGATAATAATGTAAATGGTTATTTGATGTTTGCCTTTGTAGGATTCATTTATGTATTTACAATTTATTCATTGTATGCATGGGGTGAATTTGTATTAGGAACTCCTGCTTCTGAACATGGTAAAGATGTTGATAGTCTTATGGCAATTTCTATGGCATTGATTTTCTTTGTACAAACAGTTACTCAGTTTTTATTACATTACTTTGCATTCAAATACAGAGGAAAAGAAGGTCAAAAAGCATTATACTTTGCAGACAATAATAAATTAGAAGCTATTTGGACTATAATTCCTGTAATTGTTTTAGCAGGATTAATCATGTATGGTTTATATACTTGGAATAACATCATGTTTATTGATGAAGAAGACAAGCAAGATGCTATTGTAATTGAATTATATGCAAAACAATTTGGTTGGGAAGCACGTTATGCAGGTGATGATAAAACATTAGGAAAAGCAAACGTAAGATTAATTGAAGGGATCAATACTTTAGGAGTTGATTTAGCAGATCCTGCTGCGCAAGACGATAAGGTAGTTACTGAATTGCACTTGCCAGTTGGTAAAAAAATAATCTTTAAAATGCGTTCTCAAGACGTTTTACATTCAGCATACATGCCGCATTTTAGAGCACAAATGAACTGTGTTCCAGGTATGATTACTCAGTTTTCATTTACTCCATCGGTTACAACAGCTGATATGAGAAATGACGAAGCAATTGTTGCTAAAGTGGATAAAATCAACAAAATCAGAACTAAAAATAGTGCTAAATTAGTTGCAGAAGGCGGAACAGCTTTAGATCCATATACTTTTGATTATTTGTTATTATGTAACAAAATTTGTGGAGCATCTCATTATAATATGCAAATGAAAATTGTTGTTGATACGCCTGAAGAATATAAAGCATGGTTAGCTGAAAAGCCAACTTTGGCTCAGCAATGGAAAGAAGCAAATGCTCCTAAACCAGCTGAAACTCCTGGAGCAGTAGCAGTTGACTCTACTAAAGTTATAGCACAAGTTATTAAATAAGAATATTTTATCATATAATAATTGAATTGATATGTCACACGATCACGGTCATCATAAAGAAACTTTCATTACTAAATATATTTTTAGTATTGATCACAAAATGATAGCGAAACAATACTTAATCTCAGGATTATTAATGGGTATTGTTGGAGTTGTTTTATCTTTATTCTTCCGTATGCAAATTGCATGGCCAGAAGAATCTTTCGAAATTTTCAAAGTATTCTTAGGAGATAATTTCGCACCAGACGGAGTAATGCGTAATGATATTTACTTGGCGTTGGTAACCATTCATGGAACCATCATGGTGTTTTTCGTACTTACTGCTGGTTTGAGTGGTACATTTAGTAACTTATTAATTCCATTACAAATTGGAGCACGTGATATGGCTTCAGGATTCATGAACATGTTGTCTTTCTGGATGTTCTTTGTTTCTTGTATCATCATGATTGCTTCTTTATTTGTGGAATCTGGACCTGCTTCTGCAGGTTGGACAATATATCCGCCGTTAAGCGCATTGCCGCAAGCAATCCCTGGTTCTGGTTTAGGAATGACATTATGGTTAGTTTCAATGGCAATTTTCATTGCTTCTTCATTGATGGGATCGTTAAACTATGTAGTAACAGTAATCAATTTAAGAACAAAAGGGATGACCATGACAAGAATGCCATTAACTGTATGGGCTTTCTTTGTAACAGCAATCATAGGTATTGTTTCTTTCCCAGTATTATTTTCTGCAGCATTATTATTAATTTTTGATAGAAGTTTTGGAACATCTTTCTTCTTATCTGATATATTTATTCAAGGTGAAGTGTTACATTACCAAGGTGGTTCTCCAGTTTTATTTGAACACTTATTCTGGTTTTTAGGTCACCCTGAAGTTTATATCGTATTATTGCCAGCTCTAGGTATTACTTCTGAAATTATTGCAACCAACTCTAGAAAGCCAATTTTTGGTTATCGTGCAATGATTGCTTCTATTTTAGCAATTGCATTCTTATCAACTATTGTTTGGGGTCACCATATGTTTATTTCAGGTATGAATCCTTTCTTAGGTTCAGTATTTACCTTTACAACATTATTAATTGCAATTCCATCAGCTGTTAAAGCATTCAACTACATAACAACATTATGGAAAGGTAACTTACAACTAAATCCTGCAATGTTATTCTCTATCGGATTAGTATCTACTTTCATTACTGGAGGATTAACAGGTATTATTCTAGGTGATTCAACATTGGATATTAACGTTCACGATACGTATTTCGTAGTAGCTCACTTCCACTTAGTAATGGGTATTTCTGCATTGTACGGATTCTTTGCTGGGGTTTACCACTGGTTCCCAAAAATGTTCGGAAGAATGATGAATAAAAACTTAGGTTATGTTCATTTCTGGGTAACTGCTGTTTGTGCTTATGGCGTTTTCTTTCCAATGCACTTTATAGGAATGGCTGGCTTACCTAGACGTTACTACACAAACACCGCTTTTCCTTTATTTGATGAATTAGCGGATGTGAATGTTTTAATTACAATTTTTGCTATCGTAGGAGCTGCTTTCCAAATCGTATTCTTCTGGAACTTCTTCTATAGTATTTTCTATGGTAAGAAAGCAACTCAAAACCCATGGAGATCAAATACTTTAGAATGGACTACGCCACTAGAACATATTCACGGTAACTGGCCTGGAGAAATTCCTGAAGTACACAGATGGCCTTATGATTACAGCAAACCAGGTCATGATGAAGACTTTGTTTCTCAAATTACACCTATGAAAGAAGGAGAAGAAGTGTTACATCACTAATAATTTTTCTACAATATACAAACCTCTCCCACTCGGAGAGGTTTTTGTTTTATAAGTTTACTATCTTTGTTTCTATGAACGATAATTTGAATCCCAATAAAGAATCCTATTCACCGCAAGATATAGATATCGAAAAGGCATTGCGCCCCTTAAGCTTTGATGATTTTGCTGGTCAAGACCAAGTGCTTGAAAACTTAATAGTTTTTGTTCAAGCGGCTAATTTGCGAAATGAAGCTCTTGATCACACCTTGTTTCATGGCCCTCCAGGTTTAGGAAAGACTACTTTAGCTAATATTTTGGCAAATGAGTTAGGTGTTGGAATTAAAATAACTTCTGGCCCCGTTTTAGACAAGCCTGGAGATTTAGCTGGATTATTGACAAATTTAGAAGAACGAGACGTACTTTTTATTGATGAAATTCATCGGTTAAGTCCAATTGTTGAAGAATATTTATATTCTGCAATGGAGGATTTTAAAATAGATATCATGATTGAATCGGGACCCAATGCAAGAACGGTTCAAATCAACTTAAATCCGTTTACTTTAGTGGGTGCTACCACACGTTCAGGATTATTAACCGCACCAATGCGTGCTCGTTTCGGAATTCAAAGTCGTTTACAATATTACAATACCGAACTCTTAACTACTATCGTACAACGAAGTGCTTCTATTTTAAAAATGCCAATCACTATGGAAGCCGCAATTGAAATTGCCGGAAGAAGTAGAGGAACACCACGTATTGCTAATGCTTTATTGCGTAGAGTAAGAGATTTTGCTCAAATTAAAGGAAATGGTTCAATAGATATTGAAATAGCAAAATTTGCATTAAAAGCCTTGAATGTTGATGCTCATGGTTTGGACGAAATGGACAATAAAATTCTTCTGACTATTATTGAAAAATTCAAAGGAGGGCCTGTTGGATTGTCAACCTTAGCAACTGCGGTTTCGGAAAGCGGTGAAACCATTGAAGAAGTATATGAACCTTTTTTAATTCAAGAAGGTTTTATCATGCGAACACCTAGAGGTAGAGAAGTGACCGAAAAAGCATACAAACATTTAGGAAAAATTAAAAATAATATTCAAGGAGGTTTATTTTAGTTTGATAAACAACAAAGAAAAACATACACAAATCATTAAAGCCGAATCCAAAAGAATCGGCTTTCTCTCTTGTGGTATTTCCAAAGCTGAATTTTTGGAACTAGAAGCGCCAAGGCTTGAAAATTGGTTGAACCAAAATATGCAAGGTCAAATGAGTTATATGGAAAACTATTTTGACAAGCGTTTGAATCCAACTTTATTAGTTGACGGAGCTAAAAGTGTCATTTCTTTATTACTGAATTATTATCCTGCTGAACTTCAAAACCTAGATTCGTATAAAATTTCCAAATATGCCTACGGACAGGACTATCACCACGTCATTAAAGAGAAATTGACTGAACTATTACATTTCATTCAAACCGATATTGGTGAAGTATCTGGAAGAGCATTTGTAGATTCGGCGCCAGTATTAGACAAAGCTTGGGCTGCAAAAAGTGGTTTGGGTTGGATTGGAAAAAACAGCAATTTAATCACTCAAAAAGTGGGCTCATTTTATTTTATAGCCGAATTAATTATCGATTTAGAGTTAGAATACGATTCACCCACAACCGATCATTGTGGTTCATGTACTGCTTGTTTAGATGCTTGTCCTACGGAAGCCATTGTGGCGCCTTATGTGGTAGACGGAAGTAAATGCATCTCTTATTTTACAATCGAATTGAAAGATAATTTGCCACAAGAAATGAAAGGTAAATTTGACGATTGGATGTTTGGTTGCGATGTGTGTCAAGATGTATGTCCTTGGAATCGATTTTCAAAACCTCACAATGAACCATTATTTCAGACTACACCCGAAATTTTAAGTTATTCAAAATCCGATTGGGAAGAAATTACAAATGATACTTTCCAAAAGGTTTTTAAAAATTCAGCATTGAAACGAACAAAATATGAAGGGATTAAAAAAAATATTTCTTTTATAAAGTAGATTCACGTCCAATAATGTTTGTATCTAATTCTATCGTTTTAGGGACATAAATTTTTAATTCTTTCTTGCAGTTCATTTCTTCCAATAATAGTGAAAAAGCCTGAACTCCCATTTCATAACTGGGTTGATCAACAGTACTCAATTTTGGTGTAATTACTTGCGACATGAACCAGTTGCTAAAGCCGATTACTTTGATTTGTTTGGGTACTTCAATTTTGCGTTCATTACAATGAGCTAAAACTCCCACGGCTACTAAGTCGGTTATAGCAAAAATACCATCGATGTCAGGATGATCATTTATAATAGCTTCGGCAAATTCTTTTCCTTCTTCAAAAGTTACGTTTTGGCATGTGTAAACTAAATTATAATCGAAAGGTATATTATATTGTTCTAAGGCTTTTTTGTATCCCAGAAATCGATCAATAGCATTTTGTGGATTTACAGGTCCTCTAATATGTGCAATTTTATTACATCCTCTTAGTATTAGATGTTCGGTTGCGTTAAAGGCTGCTTTTTGATCATCAATTATAACTTTTGAACAATTTACAACTTTAGAAATTTTATCAAAAAGCACAAAAGGGATTTCGCGTCTACAGATTTCTTTTATGTGCTCATCATCATTTGATTCATTAGAAAGCGACATAATAATACCATCTACTCTTTTATTAATTAAGAGTTCTACTTGTTTTTTCTCTAAGGCCAAAGATTCATTAGATTGAAGTATGATAACTAAATAGCCACTTTTTTCTGCTTCTTCAATAATTCCATTAATTACATTGGAGAAAAAATGATGAACCACTTCAGGGATTATCAGACCAATTGTTTTAGATTCTTTAGTTCTTAAATTAACAGCAAAGCTATTGGGTGTATATTGTAAACTATTTGCTAGTTCTAAAACAGATTTTTTTGTTTTAGAACTTACATCTGGATAATCTTTTAATGCTTTTGAAACAGTTGTAATAGAAATTCCTAAAGTTTCTGCAATTTGCTTTAGCGTAATATCTTTCATGTAACAAATATGATAAAAAATATTTAAATATAAAATCGAAAACGTTTTCGTTTAAATCGAAAACGTTTTCGATAAATTTTTCGTAATTATTATTGTCTAAAAATATAATTTCGAAATATTAATCAAACCAATTTTATTAATCTAACAAAAATTTTAAAATGAAAAAAATTACTAAATTTTTGAAAAATTCGTTTTTTTTAGTAGCATTGTTACTATTTAACTTTACATTTTCACAAAATGATAATGTAAAGGAACAAGACACTATTAAAAGTGGACAACTAGAGGAAGTTGTAATTACTGGAGTTGTTAATCCAAAAACTAAACTGAAGTCTAGTGTTTCAATTACTTCAATTACTGCAAGACAAATTGAACAATCGGCACCACGTTCAACTGCAGAAATTTTTAGAACTATTCCCGGAATTCGTTCAGAATCATCTGGAGGTGAAGGAAATTCAAACATCGCTGTTCGTGGGGTGCCAATTTCTTCTGGAGGATCAAAATATGTTCAACTACAAGAAGATGGTTTACCAGTCTTGTTATATGGTGATATTTCTTTTGGGACTGCAGATATTTTTACAAGATTTGATAGAAATATTTCAAAAATTGAAGCTATTCGTGGAGGTTCAGCATCTACATTATCTTCAAACTCACCGGGTGGTATTATCAACTTTATAAGTAAAACTGGTAAAACAGAAGGTGGAAGTATGGCTACAAGTTTTGGATTAGACTATAACGATTTTAGAACTGATGTAGAATATGGTTCAAAAATTGGCGATGGTTTATATTATCATGTTGGAGGTTTTTATAGAGCTGGAGAAGGAGTAAGAAGTCCAGGTTTTACTGCAAATAATGGAGGTCAATTTAAATTTAATATAACTAAAGAGTTTGAAAATGGTTCTGTTACAATTTATACTAAATTCTTAAATGATAGAGCAGCTGCTTATATGCCAATGCCAATCAAAGTAACAGGTACAAATTCAAATCCAAATTGGAGTAGTGTGAGTGGTTTTGACGCAACTAACGGAACTCAACAATCGGTTCACTTAAGCCAAAATGTAGGAATAGGACCTGATGGCGAATTGAGAAGAGGTAAAGTAGCTGATGGAATGCACCCAATTTCAAAATCAATAGGAGCGTCTATTAATTTTGATTTATTAGACGGCTGGAAATTATCAAACAATGGTCGTTTTTCATTTAATAGTGGTCAATTCATTACCCCATTCCCTGCAGAAGTTGGAACGGCTGCATCAATTGCAAATTCTTTTGGCGCAGGGTCAACTTTAAGCTATGCAAACGATGGAACACCATTTAATACAGCTAATGGGTTGGTTTCTAGAATTCATATGTTTGACGTACAGTTAAATAATTTTAATAACTTTATGAATGATTTTAGAATTACTAAAAAATTCGATAAAGTAGGAATAACTGCAGGTTATTTCAAATCGATTCAAAACATTTCAATGTCTTGGTTATGGAATTCTTATCTTCAAGAAGTATCTGATAATAACCCTCGCTTGATTAATGTTTCAGATGCAAGTGGAAACTTATTATCTCAAAATGGTTTGTATGCCTATGGCGTTCCTTTCTGGGGTAATTGTTGTACTAGAAATTATGATACACAATATAACGTTTCTGCACCATATGCAAATGTTACTCTTGAAGCTAATGATAAATTATCTTTAGAGGGAGGTATTCGTTATGATAAAGGAAGAGTTGATGGTTCATTCTCTGGAGCAGTTCAAACAACTTATGACATTAACAATGATGGAGATATTTCTGAGCCAGAAACAAGTGTTTCAGCAATTGATACTGCTAATCCTACTGCTGTTAATTATGATTATGGTTATGTTTCTTATACTTTAGGAGCAAATTATTTAGTTAACGCTCAACAATCTTTCTTTGTAAGATATAGTAAAGGTGCTGCAGCAAAAGCAGATAGAATTTTATTTTCAGGATTAAATTATTTAGATGGAGATAAAATCAATTCATTAGATTATTTAGCTCAAGCAGAATTAGGTTATAAGAGAAAATTCTCTAAAGGATATGTATATGCTACTTTGTTCAGCTCAGCAACTACAGAGGAAGGTGGATTTGAAGCTTCTTCAAATTCAATTATTGATAATGATTATAAATCGTATGGTTTAGAATTAGAGTCATCATATGATGTAAATAAAGATTTAAATTTCAGAGGTGGTTTTACTTATACAAAAGCAGAAATAACTTCTGGAGCTAATGATGGTAATCAACCAAGAAGACAACCTAAATTAATGTATAACTTTATTCCAACATATAAATTTGCTCAAAATAAAAATACTTTAGGGTTAAGTTTTATTGGACAAACTAAAGCTTATGCACAGGATAGTAATGATCTAGTAATGAATGGTTTTGTTATTGTTAATGGTTTTGTTGAATTTGGATTAACTAAAGACTTATCTTTAAATCTAGCCGGAAACAACTTATTAGATACATTAGCAATCACAGAGGCTGAAGAAGGAAGTATTACAGATAATACAACAAATATTGTAAGAGCAAGACCATTACCTGGAAGATCAATTTCAATGACATTGTCTTATAAGTTCTAATTAAATTATTTCATGTTTAGTTATAATTCCTGTACCAGTATTTAAATTGGTACGGGAATTATTTTTAAAACAAATGTATTTTTGCATTAATAATTTGTAATTCAAACAAATGAAAAAAATTAGTTTACTCTTTCTACTCTTCTTCGGTTTACTGAATCATTCATTGATGGCACAGGAAGTTTCAAAAAAAACAATCATTATTTACGGAAGTGACGAATGCCATCATTGCATTGAAACTAAAGCTTTTTTGAAAGAAAAAAAAATAGAATTTGTTTTTTATGATATAGATAAAAATCCAGTTGCTTTACAGGAAATGCTTCTCAAATTGAGACAGGCAAATATCAGTACCTCTAATTTAGGAATACCAGTTGTAGATAAAAACGGTAAATTGTTTTCAAATGTTGGTGATTTTCAGGAATTTCTAAAAAAATTAGAATAAATGCATAAAATTAAACTAAGTTTTTGGCAAATTTTAAACATGAATGTTGGGTTTTTTGGAATCCAATATAGTTTTGGCTTGCAACAAAGTGCCGTAAATCCAATCTATGATTTCTTAGGTGCGACTCCAGACGAAATTCCACTTTTAAATCTTGCTGGTCCAGTAACGGGTTTGTTAGTTCAACCAATTATCGGAGCATTAAGTGATAAAACCTGGCATCCTAAATTTGGACGTCGTAAGCCCTATTTTTTCATTGGTGCATTAATATGTAGCTTGTGCTTACTTGCATTTCCGTACAGTAGTTCGCTTTGGATGGCTGCAGGTTTGCTTTGGATTTTAGATGCAGGAAATAATACTGCTATGGAACCATACAGAGCATTTGTAGCAGATAAATTAGATGGTGACCAACAACCTTTAGGTTTTCAAATGCAAAGTTTTTTTACGGGTTTCGGACAAACTTTAGCAAATTTATCATTATTTATTTTTCCAATGATATTTATTGGGAAGACAGGTGCATTACCAACTTGGGTTTATGCTTCTTTTTTTCTGGGTGCAATTTGTTCCATAGGTTCCATCTGGTGGAGCATGAAAACTACCACCGAAATACCACCTACAGAGCAAGAGATTTTGGAAATGAATGCCAAAAAAATAGGGATTTTTCATTCAATTGTTGAAATTGGTACTGCAATTAAAGAAATGCCTAAAGTAATGTGGCAACTTGCTCTAGTATATTTATTTCAATGGTATGCTTTGTTTTGTTATTGGCAAAATTCATCTAAAAGTATTGCTTTGTCCATTTGGAATGCCACCCCAAAGTCTAACCCTGAAGCTTATGAAAAAGCGGTTAGTTGGTCTGGATTAGTTAATGGATGGTATAATATTGTAACATTTTTGGTCGCATTTCTTTTGGTGAGTTATGCAAAAAAATATGGTGCAAAATATGTGCATTCCACTTGTTTATTTATTGCAGCACTAGGTTTTTTAGCTTTTCCACATATAGAAAATAAAAATGCACTATTTTTTGCAATTACTGGTTTTGGTATTGGATGGGCAAGCATGATGGGAATTCCCTATTTAATGATAGTGGCTAGTATTCCTAAAGAGCGTTATGGTGTTTATATGGGTATCATTAACATGATGATCGTAATTCCAATGATTTTTCAAAATCTTACTTTCGGATATGTATTAAAACATTTCTTGGCAAATGATCCAAGAAATGCTATTACATTTGCGGGTGTGTTTTTACTTATTGGAGGTTTATTAACGTTACGAATCAAGTCGAAAAAACAAATATCATTGTAAGATGAGTGCCATTTATTATAATAATTCAATAGCCTTATTGCATACTGTTAGTACCTCGAAGGGGTTTTTAGCTAGCGCAGAGAATACATCAAATTATAAAAGGGTATGGGCAAGAGATGGCGTGATTTGTGGATTAGCGGCATTAGCATCTGGTGATGAAAAATTAATAAGTACTTTTAAAAACACCCTTGAAACTCTTGCTAAATACCAACATGAAATGGGCACAATACCATCAAATGTTTTGGTTTCTGAAGATCAAATTGAAGTCAGTTATGGCGGTTTGGCGGGGAGAGTAGATGCAATAACTTGGTTTATAATAGGTGTGTGTCAATATGGTTTTTTTAAAAATGATCCTGAATTTGTATCAAAATTTTCTGACCAAATTGAAAAATGTTTATTTTTATTAAATGCTTGGGAATTTAACAATAAACATCTATTGTATGTTCCGCAATCTGGAAATTGGGCAGATGAATATATTACTGATGGTTATGTTTTATATGATCAATTATTACGAATTTGGGCATTAAAATCGTATAATCACTTTGTTAAAAAAGTAGAAATTGATGAAAAAATTAATGCAATCATCGAGCAAATATCTATTAATTTTTTTCCAGATTCTTCAAAAGAAAAGTTTCATCCTAAAGCATATAATTCGATAACATTTAAAGATTATGCGCCTTGTTCTTTTTCACCGTCTGGATATAAAGAGCAATTTGATACCTTTGCAAACGCATTACTGCTATTATTGAATATTGGATCTACTGAGTTTCACAACAAATTAATTAATTATTCACAAATCGTGGCAGATGAAACAAAATTAGGCTTATTGCCTGCTTTTTGGCCTCCTATTTTCCCTGAAGATGAATATTGGAATTTACTCAAACGAAATTGTAAATATGAATTTAGAAATTATCCATACGAATTTCATAATGGAGGAAGTTGGTCAATGGTTAATGGTTTTTTTTGTATGGCATATCGTGAAAAAAATGAGGATGAGAAAGCCCATTTATTACTAGAAAATATAAATAAAGCAAATGCAATAAAAAATTTTTCATTTTACGAAAATTTTAATACACAAACGCAAGAACCAAATGGAGTCGCATTTTGTGCTTGGAGTGCTGCGGCTGGTATTTTAGCACATCAATCTGTTTACAATAATTTTAAATTTTTATTTTGAAAACTATAGATATAATTAGTATTGGAGAAATCCTAATCGATTTCATTGGTCATGAGGTTAATACTTCAATCAATAGAACCAAAGATTATCATCGATTTCTTGGTGGATCTCCCACAAATGTAGCTGTTAACGCTTCTAGGCTAGGCTTAAACGTTGTGCTAGTTGCTTCTTGCGGTCAAGACGGTTTAGGCGATTACATTATTAGAAAACTAAAATCTAATAATGTGCAAACTAATGCTATATTTAAATCAGAATTTACACCAACATCAGTCATTTTTGTATCAAAATCAACAGACACACCAGATTTTATTCCTTACAGACAAGCAGATTGTGAAATTTTTGAAGATCAATTACCAGATGAAATTATCAATCAAGCTAGAATTTTTCATACTACTTGTTTTGCTTTGAGTAAAAATCCAGCAAGAGCAACCATATTAAAAAAAGCTAAAGTGGCTAGACAACTTGGTTTAAAATTAAGTATTGATATAAATTTTTCAGAAAAAATTTGGCCAGATCGCGAGGAAGCAAAAGCTATTTTGAAAGAATATTTATCTAATGATCCTTTAGTAAAATTAAGTGAAGATGATTGTTATAGATTATTTACTGAACATAAAACAGAAGATTATATTTTTGATTATTTTCATGCTCTAGGCGCTACTACAATTTGTTTGACAAAAGGAAAAAAAGGCGTTGTAATTTCTGACATAAATCAAGGATTATTTTTTCAAAATGCATTGGAAATAGATCTAATAAAAGACACAACAGGAGCTGGAGACGCTTTTTGGACGGGTTTTTTATATGCACAAATTCAAAATTATTCTCTTGAAGAATGTTTAACAATTGCACAAAAATTAGCTGCGATAAAATTACAAAATGTAGGAAGATTACCTGACAATATTACTCTAACTGAAATTTTAAATTGATGAAATAAAATAAGTTAAATAGTATTTTGTACCGCCATTTGTTAGAAATGGCATTTCTTTTCATATATTTTTTTCAAAAGAAACCTAAAATAATTTCTCATTTTATGCGTATACTACTATATTTGTAAGTTAGTAAAATATATTACCATGCATAAAGATAGTAAACGTAGAGAAGCCTTATTATATCACGCGAAACCAACACCAGGAAAAATTCAAGTAGTTCCTACTAAAAAATATGCCACTCAAAGAGATTTAGCATTAGCCTATTCTCCTGGAGTTGCAGAACCTTGTTTAGAAATTGAAAAAGACGTTAATAACGTATATAAATATACTGCAAAAGGTAATTTAGTAGCCGTAATTTCAAACGGAACGGCTGTTTTAGGATTGGGCGATATTGGTCCCGAAGCTTCAAAACCAGTAATGGAAGGTAAAGGTTTATTGTTCAAAATCTTTGCCGATATCGATGTTTTTGATATTGAAGTAGGAACAAAAGACATTGAAGAATTTATTGCAACAGTAAAAAACATATCTCCAACCTTTGGAGGAATTAACCTTGAGGATATCAAAGCTCCAGAATCTTTCGAAATTGAAAGACGATTGGTTGAAGAATTGAATATTCCTGTAATGCACGATGACCAACACGGAACTGCCATTATTTCCTCTGCTGCTTTATTAAATGCAGTTGAATTAGCTGGCAAAAAAATGGAAGACATTACTATGGTGATATCAGGAGCTGGTTCAGCCGCTATCGCTTGTGCTAATTTATATGTCTCTTTCGGTGTAAAACCAGAAAACATTGTAATGTTCAATAGTAAAGGTGCATTAAGAAAAGACGATCCAAAAATATCGGAAATGCAACTTGCTTATGCTACCGATAAACATTTTGACGATTTAGCACATGCCATGAAAGGTGCCGATGTCTTCGTTGGATTATCTACTGGTGATATCGTAACGCCTGAAATGTTATTATCGATGGCAGATAACCCTATTGTGTTTGCTATGGCAAATCCAACGCCTGAAATTAATTATGATTTAGCAATTGCTACCCGAAAAGATATAATCATGGCAACGGGTCGATCAGATCATCCGAATCAGGTGAATAACGTTTTAGGTTTTCCGTTTATTTTCAGAGGGGCACTAGATGTAAGAGCTACAAAAATTAACGAAGAAATGAAAAAAGCTGCCGTAGTTGCCTTAGCTAATTTAGCCAAAGCATCTGTGCCAGAACAAGTAAATATAGCTTATGGTGAAACCAAATTAACTTTTGGTCGCGATTATATTATTCCAAAACCTTTTGATCCAAGATTAATTGCCGAAGTTCCGCCAGCTGTAGCAAAAGCAGCTATGGAATCAGGTGTAGCAATAGCGCCTATTACCGATTGGGAAAAATATAAAGATGATTTATTAGAACGAATGGGTTCTGATAATAAAATGATTCGCTTATTAACCAATAGAGCGAGAACCAGTCCAAAACGAATCATATTTGCAGAAGCAGATCAAATAGATGTTTTAAAAGCAGCTCAAATTGTGCATGAAGAAGGAATTGGGTTCCCAATTTTACTAGGAAATAAAGAAATCATTAAAGAGCTCAAAGAGGAAATTGGTTTTGATACCGAAGTGCCAATTTTTGATCCTAAAACTAAAGAGTCTGAACCAAAACGTTTAGAATATGCAAAACATTTTTGGGAAAGCAGAAAGCGTAAAGGAATTACCCTTTTAGATGCTGAAAAATGGATGCGTGAGCGTAATTATTTTGGATTAATGATGGTAAACACAGGTGAAGCTGATGCTTTTCTAACTGGACATTCTAGAAGTTATCCTTCTTCAATAAAACCAGTGATGCAATTAATTGATAAGATGCCAAATGTATCTAAAATTGCAACTACAAATATGATGATGACCGCAAGAGGGCCTATTTTCTTATCGGATACTGCAATTAATCCAAATCCAACAGCAGATGAATTAGCTAAAATTGCTTTAATGACTGCAAAAGCAGTACGTATGTTTGGTATGGAGCCTGTAATTGCAATGGTTTCTTATTCAAATTTTGGATCTTCTCAAAACGAAGGACCAAATAAAGTAAGACAAGCAGTGGCTTATTTGCATGAAAATTTTCCTGATTTAGTGGTAGATGGAGAAATCCAAACCGACTTTGCCTTAAATCCTGACATGTTGAAAAGTAAATTTCCATTTTCTAAATTGGTTGATAAAAAGGTGAACACGCTTATTTTTCCAAATTTAGATGCGGCAAACATTACGTATAAATTATTAAAAGAATTAAATAAATCCGAATCAATTGGTCCAATAATCCTTGGATTAGACAAACCTGTTCACGTTTTTCAACTAGGTGCAAGTGTTGAAGAAATGGTTAATATGGCGGCAGTAGCAGTTGTAGATGCTCAAGAAAAAGGAAAGAAAAAGCAATAATTAGAATATATGATAGCTCACATTCAAGGACGATTAGTAGAAAAAACACCAACCGAAGTTATAATAGATTGTAACGGGGTGGGATATCATATTAACATATCATTGCACACCTATTCTCTGCTTCCCGATTCAGAAAGTTTAAAATTATTTACTTTTTTGCAAATTCGCGAAGACGCTCATACTTTATATGGATTTGTTGAAAAACAAGAGCGTGAATTGTTTAAGTTATTACTTTCAGTTTCAGGGGTGGGCGCAAGTACTGCAAGAACAATGTTATCCTCTTTAGCTCCTGGCCAAATTATTCAAGCAATTGCTTCAAATGATTTGGGAACAATGCAATCAATGAAAGGAATTGGAGCAAAAACAGCACAACGTATCATCTTGGATTTAAAAGAGAAAGTGTTAAAAGTGTACAATTTAGATGAAGTTTCTTTAGTTGAAAGCAATACAAACAAAGAAGAAGCGTTATCTGCTTTAGAAGTTTTGGGATTTGTGAGAAAAACAGCAGAAAAAGTGATTGATAAAATTATCAGAGAAACACCAAATGCTTCTGTTGAAAATTTAATTAAGCAAGCTCTAAAAAATTTATAAGACTTGAAAAGAAACGTACTCAAAATAAAAGTTACCTTAAAATATAGTATTGCATTATTGTTAATGCTTTTTTCTTGTGCGCTGCAAGGACAAGTAGATGAAGAAGCTCAAGATTCAATAAAAAAAGGAGCTGATTTAGGAAAAATTACAATTCCAAATCCAAAAAGTATCCTAGAATCTTATACTTATGATGCTGTAACCGATCGATACATTTATACCAATTCGGTAGACGGATTCAATATTAATTATCCGCTGATCTTAACGCCAAAACAATATCAAGAGTTGATGTTACGTGAACAAATGCGTAACTATTATCAAGAAAAATCTGCAGCAATTGATGGCAGAAAGGCTGGTTCAGATGCCGCAAAAAAGAATTTACTTCCTGTTTACCGAATAAATTCAAAACTTTTTGAGAGTATTTTTGGAAGTAATACAATTGATGTAAAACCTACAGGTTCTGTAGAGCTTGATTTAGGAGTACGTTTCACCAAACAAGACAATCCTTCCTTTTCTCCTCGAAATAGAAGAACTACCAGTTTTGATTTTGATCAGAGAATTAGTGTAGGGTTACAAGGAAAAGTAGGAACCCGTTTAAACGTAAATATTAATTACGATACACAATCTACTTTTGCTTTTCAAAACTTAATAAAATTAGAATTTGACCCTAATGTTTCGGGAGGTGAAGATTCTATAATTAAAAAAATTGAAATTGGAAATGTTAGTTTTCCTTTATCAAATTCTTTAGTTAGAGGTGCTCAAAGTTTATTTGGAGTAAAAACACAACTGCAATTTGGTAAAACAACTTTTACAGGCGTTTTTTCTGAACAAAAATCACAAACAAAATCAGTAACTTCTCAAGGTGGAGGTACTGTTCAGGATTTTGAAATGTTTGCTCTAGATTATGATTCAGACCGGCATTATTTTTTATCGCAATATTTTAGAAATAGATATGATAAAGCACTAGAAAATTATCCTTACATTAATTCCCGTGTCCAAATTACTCGTGTAGAGGTTTGGATTACAAATAGACAAAATAGGGTTAGTACCACCGATAACAATTTAAGGAATATTATTGCTTTACAAGATTTAGGAGAATCGCAACTTTTTGGAATTGCGGATAGTGAAATTGTTGGTGTTCCTAATGCGGGATTCTTTAATGTAGCTGCAGACACCCCATCAAACAATGCAAACAATAAATTTGATCCAGCAAATATTGGTAGTAATTTCTTAAATAGTGCTATTCGCGATGTGTCTTCAGCCTTGAATGGATTTAACATATCAGGAATGGCAGAAGGAATTGATTTTGCCAAATTAGAAAATGCAAGAAAATTAACCGCTTCAGAATTCACTTTTCATCCGCAATTGGGTTATTTATCCTTAAATCAGCGATTAGCAAATGATGAAGTATTAGCTGTTGCCTATCAGTATACAATAGGAAGCGATGTATATCAAGTTGGTGAATTCGGTACAGATGGGGTAGATGCCACTAATGTTGATACTTCGGGCGTGCCATCGTCAAAAGCGTTATTATTAAAAATGCTGAAAGGAAATTTAGTGGTAGTTGAAGAACCTGTTTGGGATTTGATGATGAAAAACATCTACCAGATTCAAGGTGGATATCAATTACAACAAGAGGATTTCAAGTTGAATATTCTATATACCGATCCTTCACCATTAAATTATATTACACAGGCGGGTGTGGATCCGCTTCCTACAAATGTAGCCGATACTCCTTTGTTAAAAGTATTTAATGTTGATAAATTAAATTACACCAATGATCCACAAGATGGAGGAGATGGTTTTTTCGATTTCATACCCGGCACAACCATAGATCCACAAAAAGGAAGAATCATTTTTACAACGGTAGAGCCCTTTGGTAAACATTTATTTGAAAAACTTCGAACAAATGGGTCTGAAGATTATGATGGGGGAATTTATAATACTAACCAAACAAAATATGTGTTTAGAAATTTATATAAATCTACACAAGCAGCGGCCTTACAAGAGAGTGCAAAAAATAAATTTCAATTAAAAGGTCGTTTCAAATCGGCTGGAGGTGACGGAATTTCAATTGGAGCGTTCAATGTGCCTCAAGGGTCAGTTGTGGTTACTGCCGGAGGGAGAACATTAGTTGAAGGAGTAGATTATACAGTAAATTATCAATTAGGAAAAGTTCAAATTATTGATCCTTCTTTGCAAGCGTCAAACACACCTATTGAAGTGTCTGTTGAAAATAACTCTGTATTTGGACAACAAACAAGACGATTCTGGGGTTTTAACGTAGAGCATAAATTTAATGATAAGTTTTTGATAGGTGCGACTGTTTTAAACATGTCGGAGCGGCCATTTACTACCAAGTCAAACTACGGACAAGAATCTGTAAATAATACCATTTTTGGGTTCAATACTAATTTTTCAACCGAAGTTCCATTTTTAACAAGATTAGTAAATAAATTACCAAACATTGATACTGATGTACCTTCGAGTATATCTTTTAGAGGTGAATTCGCTTATTTGAAACCAGGTAGTTCAAAAACAGATCAATTTAATGGTGAAGCAACTACTTATATAGATGATTTTGAAGGATCGCAATCTACTATAGACATGCGTTCGCCACTTTCTTGGTCATTAGCAAGTGTGCCTTTAGAAGGAAACTTTGATGGAAATCCTACAGCAGATGAACCTGCAGTTGATGTGTTAAGTGTAGGTTACAAAAGAGCAAAAATGGCATGGTATAATATAGACCCTGTTTTTTATACTCAAAGGCCAGCAGGAGTTAACGATGATGATTTATCATTAAATAAAACAAGACGTATTTTTAGCCGAGAATTATATCCAGTGACCGATATTGCACAAGGTCAATCAATGGTTATTAATACATTAGATTTAACCTATTTCCCTAAAGATAGAGGGCCTTATAATTTTAACCCTACATTATCGGCAACAAACGTTTTTACAGATGCCGATGCTCCAAATAACTGGGCAGGAATTATGAGACCTATTAATTCTACAAATTTTGAGCAATCTAATGTAGAATACATTCAGTTTTGGGCAATGGATCCATATTATGGAAATCCAGGTGACGTAGCCGATCCTACAAATACAGGAAAATTAGTATTCAATTTAGGAGAAATTTCTGAAGACGTTTTAAGGGATGGAAGAAAATTATATGAAAATGGTTTGCCCGAAGTAAATGCTTCTCAACCAACTGTGCAAACTACATGGGGACAAGTTCCAGCATCGCAATCGTTAATCTATGCATTTGATACATCTGAAGCAAATAGAACGGTTCAAGATACAGGTTATGATGGTTTTAGAGATGCTGAAGAAGCAGCAAAATACACTAACTTTGCTGGGCAACCCGATCCTGCAGCCGATAATTATCAGTTCTACTTGAGCGCATCGGGTGATGTGATTAATAGATATAAAAATTACAATGGGAACGAAGGTAATTCACCGGTTACAGTTACCGATACCAATAGAGGAAATTCAACCTATCCTGATGTAGAAGATGTAAATCGTGATAACACGATGAACACAATTAATGCTTATTTTAAATTTGAAGTACCTATTCAATATTATCCTCCAGGAGCTGTTCCAATTGGACAAAATTATATAGCCGATTCACGCGAAGATAATAATGTTGAACTACCAAATGGAGAAACAGGAAAAGTACGCTGGATTTTATACAAAATACCAATTCTAGAGTTTACTAATGCAAATAAAGTAGGGCCAATTTCAGATTTCAGATCTATCCGATTCATGCGTATGTATATGGCTGGTTTTAAAGAAGAAGTAACACTTCGTTTTGGAGCGTTAGATTTAGTACGTGGCGAATGGAGACGATACACTAGTTCTTTAGATGTAAATGATATTGATGTTGATGATGATAACACAGGTTTTGATGTTGTGGCTCTCAATATTCAAGAAAACGGAAATAGAACACCTATCAATTATGTAACGCCACCAGGAGTTGTTCGCGAACAATTGTATAATAACAATACGGTAATCAATCAAAACGAACAATCTCTATCGTTGCGAGTTTATAAAAAAGATCCTGCACTTTCAGGATTAGGCGGACTAGAAACTACTGATGGTAGAGCCGTATTTAAAAATGTCAATGTAGATATGCGTCAGTTTAAAAAACTACGAATGTTTTTACATGCCGAAGCTATTGAAGGGAATACTAATGCAGATCGTTTACAAGACAATGAAATGATCGCTTTTATCCGATTTGGTAATGACTTTACAGAAAATTTTTATCAAGTTGAAATGCCATTAAAAGTTACGCCACATGGATCAAATTCATCTGAAGCAATATGGCCAGAAGAAAACGAAATTGAATTACCACTAGCATTACTAACAAAGTTAAAAATATTAGCCTTAGGCAACGACCCAGGAATAATTTATGATCCAAATGGAATTGGTTTTGTTGAAGAAGAAGCCATTGGTTCCTCAGAGAGTAAATTGACATTAGGTATTAAAGGAAACCCAAATTTTGGTTTGGTAAGAACCTTAATGGTGGGTGTGAAAAATAAAAATTCGGCAAATCCACTTCGAGGAGAAGTTTGGTTCAATGAGTTGCGCATGTCTGACATGGACAATAAAGGCGGATATGCAGCAATAGCCAATTTGGATGCGAAAATTGCTGATTTTGCTAGCGTTTCTGCTACAACTCGTGTAAGTACTATTGGTTTTGGTGCTTTGGAACAAGGCCCAAATGAAAGAAGCAGAGAAGATGTTTTTCAATATGATATTGTAACTAATGTAAATTTAGGAAAACTTCTTCCAAAAAAATGGGGAGTAAACTTGCCGTTTAATTATGGTGTAGGAGAAGAAACCATAACGCCTAAATTTGATCCATTTTATCAAGATATAGAACTCAATCAATTATTAGATATTACAAATGATGCTTCAGAAAGAGCTAATATTGAAAATAGAGCAATTGATTATACAAAAAGAACAAGTATTAATTTTATTGGGGTTAGAAAAGAGAAAAATCCAGAAAAAAAATCACATTTTTATGATGTAGAAAATCTAACACTTTCTTATTCGTTGAATCAAACAGAACATCATGATTATGAAATTGAAAGTTTAGTAGATCAGCAAAATAGATCTTCTGTTGATTATGCCTATACTTTCAAGCCATTAACACTTGAGCCATTTAAGAATTCAAAAGCTTTGAAGAAAAGTGGCTATTATAAATTATTAAGCGATTTTAATTTTAATTTTTTACCAACTAATATTTCGTTTAGTTCAAATATCATTAGACAGTTTAACAAACAACGGTTCCGTTTAGTGGATGTTCAAGGAATTGGTCTTGGAGATTTATACCGAAGAAATTATTTCTTCAATTACAATTATGGTTTCAATTACAATATTACTAAGGCCCTTCGTGTAAATTATACGGCATCATCAAGTAATATTGTCCGAAATTATTTAGACGAAAATAACTTACCGATTGACGGATTAGATATATGGGATGATTATTGGAATATTGGGCAATCGAACCAACACAATCAACAAATTGTGGTAAATTATGATTTACCTATAAATAAAATTCCAGCCTTGGCTTTTATAAAATCAACATATATTTATACTGGAGATTATAATTGGCAACGTTCCTCCGACGCTTTTTCATCTATTGAAGCAGAAGATGGAACAAATTATGCGCTGGGAAATACGATTCAAAATGCTAGTTCACATAAGTTAAACACTACGTTTAATATGGATACTTTTTATAAGTATATTGGATTAACAAAAAATAAATCAAATAAGGCAAGAACTAATTCAAAAGATTCAAAAGAAAAGGGATCTGCTCCAAAACCAGGACAAAAAGTTGCTGCAAAAACCAAAAATACAACTACCGAAAGAAATGTTTTTGTTAGTGGATTAATAGGTGTTGTAACAAGTATAAAAAACATTCAAGTTAATTACACCGAAAACAGCGGAACTGTTTTACCTGGGTATTTACCTGGTTTAGGTTTCTTTGGATCTTCAAAACCTTCGCTTGGATTTGTTTTTGGTAGTCAATCAGATGTTCGTTACGAAGCCGCAAAAAATGGGTGGTTGACAACTTTTCCAGAGTTCAATCAAAATTTCACCCAAGTAAAAAATAAGCAATTGAATTTTACCGCTCAATTAGAGCCGTTCCCCGATTTAAAAATTGATTTAACGGGTGAGCGCATGTATTCTTTCAATTATTCAGAGCAATATGATGTTTCGGGTGGTCAATATAACTCGCGTTCACCTTACGACTTTGGTAATTTTAATATTTCTACTATTTTAATTAAAACCGCTTTCTCGCAAAGTGATATTAATGTTTCAGCGGCTTTTGATGATTTTAGAACAAATCGTTTAATAGTTGCCGATCGATTAGCAGAAAAATATTATGGAACAGGATCAATTCCAAGAGATGCCGAAGGCTACCCAGTTGGATTTGGAAAAAATAGTCAGCAAGTATTATTGCCTTCGTTTTTGGCAGCTTATTCTGGTCAAGATGCTGGTAAAGTATCAACGGGTGTTTTTAAATCAATACCACTTCCAAATTGGAATATAAAATATACCGGTTTTATGCGATATAAGTGGTTCAAAGATTCTTTCAAAACATTTTCTATTCAGCATGGCTATCGAGCAAGTTATAATATCAATGCGTTCCGATCAAATTTAAATACAACGCCTACAGATGCTAATGGTAATTTTTATGCAAATAAATTAATTTCTAACGTGAATTTATCAGAACAATTTAATCCATTGATTAAGATAGACATGACGCTCAAAAATTCATTTAAAATTTTGGCTGAAATTAAAAAAGACCGAACGTTAAACATGAGTTTTGACAATAATTTATTAACTGAAGTGAGCGGAAATGAATATATTATTGGTTTAGGATATCGCATTAAAGATGTAACTATTAATTCTGCATTAGCTGATAATGTTTCAGGGGTGATTAAAAGTGATATTAATATTAAAGCCGATTTTTCTTTACGAAAAAATAATACTATTGTTCGTTACTTAGATTATAATAACAACCAATTAGGTGGAGGTCAAGATATGTGGTCTATTAAATTTACAGCTGATTATTCATTTAGCAAAAACATGACAGCTATCTTCTTCTATGACCATCAGTTTTCACAAGCAGTTATTTCTACTTCTTTTCCTATTACAAACATAAGAGCTGGATTTACTTTGCGTTATAATTTTGGTAATTAAAAATTATGAAAACCTTTTTTACAATTCAATAAATACAATTACATTTGTAGCACTAAAAAATAAACCAAAATGAATATACCAGCTAATTTAAAATACACTAAAGACCACGAGTGGGTTTCTGTTGATGGAGAGATTGCAACTGTAGGAATTACCGATTTTGCACAAAAAGAATTGGGAGATATTGTCTATGTTGAAGTAGAAACGTTAGATCAAACATTAGATAAAGACGAAGTTTTTGGTACAGTTGAAGCTGTAAAAACGGTTTCCGATTTATTTTTACCACTTTCTGGAGAAATTATCGAGTTCAATGATTCATTAGAATCGAATCCTGAGAAAGTAAACACAGATCCTTATGGTGACGGTTGGATGGTAAAAGTTAAAATTTCAGATGTTTCAGAAATTGAGACACTTTTATCAAGTGAAGATTACAAAGCACTTATCGGAGCGTAATTTTTTAATTCTAGCTATTCTTTGGACAATTGGAGTTACCATTGGCAGCTTAGCAAGTTTAAAAAATATACCAGCTATTTCGATACCTGGAAATGACAAAACAGCTCATTTCGTTTTTTATTTTGTGTTTTTTGTCTTGTGGTATTTTGGACTAAAACCTTTTATCAAGAATAATAGATTTGATTTAATATTAGTTCTTATTACTTTGTTTTACGGAATTTGTATGGAATTTTTTCAAGCAAAACTTACCGCAAATCGACAAGCTGATCCATTTGATGTTTTAGCGAATGCACTAGGAACACTCACCGGATTTTTTACAATTTGGTTGTATAGAAAAATAAGAAAGTTATACTAGAAATAATACCTATAAAAGATCCCATTTCGATGGGATTTTTTTATTTTTACATCTAAATCAAACCAGAACAATGGATATTAGAAATTATTTAGATGCTACCTATTTAAAAACAGTAGCTCAAGCTAATTTATCGGAAGCCGAAAATGCAGTCATTGTAAAAAACGCTATTCAAGAGGCAATTGAGTACCAATTCAAATTGATCATGATTCGGCCTGAGCAAGTAGCTTTAGCAAAAGAAATGATACAAAAAGCAAAATCCAAAGTTACCATTGGAACCGTAATTGATTTTCCAGAAGGCGAAGGGTCATTATCCAGCAAACTCAAAGAAGCAAATGAAGCTATTGTTAATGGTGCAGATGATTTAGATTTTGTAATTAATTATAAAGCATTTAAAAACGGATCATTAGATGAAGTTAAACAACAAGTAATTGCTTGTACACAACTTGGTTTAGCACATTATAAAATTGTCAAATGGATTATTGAAGTTGCGGCTTTAGATGCACATCAAATCGTTCAATTAACAGCACTGATTAAAAATACTATAATTTCAAATTTTTCGGAAAAAGATTATGAAAAAGTGTTTGTAAAATCATCTACCGGATTTTATAAAACTGCCGATGGCGTTCCAAATGGAGCTACTTTACCAACGATTAAATTAATGCTTGAAAACTCATTTCCATTGCCTGTAAAAGCGGCTGGAGGTGTTAGAACATATGATGAAGCTTTAGCGATGATTCAGTTAGGAGTGAAACGAATTGGTACTTCTTCTGCAAAAGCAATTATTAGAGGTGAAATTTCAAATAGCGACTATTAATTATTTTTTCAATATTTAACTAAATTTTCTATTTTTTTAATTCTAAATTCTAATTTTCATATTGTATCTTTGCACGCATTTTATAGCGAAAACACATTAATAAATTGGAAACAATTAATCAAACCAAAATAAAAACATCTTTTTATAAAGATTTTGTAGAAATTACAAAAGCTCGATTGGCTATCAGTGTTGTTTTTTCAACTATTGCTGGTTATTTGTTAGGAATAGACTCATGGTCTTCTCACAATTGGTATGTGTTGTTTTTGCTAGCCGTAGGAGGTTATTGTATGGTAGGAGCTTCTAATGTTTTCAATCAAATTATTGAAAAAGATTTAGATGCATTAATGGATCGTACTAAAAATCGTCCGTTGCCTTCTGAAAGAATGACCAAACAAACCGCTTTTATTTTTGGAAGTGTGCTGACTATTTTAGGGTTAATTATTTTATATAATGTGAATCCAAAAACAGCAATGTTTAGTGCTATTTCGATATTTATGTATGTAAGCTTATATACGCCATTAAAAACCATTACACCGTTATCTGTTTTTGTGGGTGCGTTTCCCGGAGCTATTCCGTTTATGTTAGGTTGGGTGGCTGCTACAGGGCACTTCGGAATCGAAGCAGGAACGTTATTCATCATTCAGTTTTTTTGGCAGTTTCCTCATTTTTGGGCAATTGGTTGGTTTTTATTTGACGATTATAAAAAAGCAGGATTTTTTATGTTGCCTACAGGGAATAAAGACAAAAAAACCGCTTTACAAATTATATTATACACGTTTTGGACTATTTTAGCATCAGTAATTCCTGCTTTTGGGTTTACAGGTCATTTATTCTTGTCAATTCCAGCGGTTATATTCGTTGTTTTTTTAGGAATTTGGATGTTGTTTTATGCGTTTAAATTGCATAATGCAATGGATGCAAAAGCGGCTCGAAAATTAATGTTGGTAAGTGTATCCTATATTTCATTGTTGCAAATAGTGTATGTTGTAGATAAATTTTTACGATAGTTATGGAAAATAAAATGACTTTTGACGAAGAACAAGAACGCAAAGGGAAAACCTACAAGCTGTTACTTTGGTTTGGAATGATCAGTATTTGTATGATCTTTGCAGGATTAACTAGTGCTTATGTAGTAAGTAAATCTAGACCAGACTGGTTAAAGGATTTTCAATTGCCTAATGCTTTTTTATTTAGTACTATCTCAATGTTAGTGAGTAGTTTTACCTTTTATTCAGCGTTACAAACCATAAAAAAAGGCAACCGAAATCAAACAACAATTTTATTACTTTCTACTTTAGCTTTAGGAATTGCGTTTATTGTATTGCAATTTAAAGGATTTGGACAAGTAATTGAAAATGGTTACTTTTTTACAGGAAGTGAAAGTAATGTTACAACATCATTTTTGTATATTTCTGTTTTAGTTCATATTGCACATCTATTAGGCGGAATAATTTCACTTTTAGTAGTAATTTATAATCATTATAAACAAAAATACAATTCGACTCAAACCCTTGGTATTGAGCTTAGTGCGATGTATTGGCACTTTATGGATTTTATTTGGGTTTATTTGTTTTTGTTTTTCTATTTTTTCAAATAGAAAAAAAATAATAAATTTGAGAACTTTTTAAACAATTAAAAAATTTATGGGAGCGACAGTTATTTCAAATGAACACGCTTTAGACGGAGGTCCAGGACCATTAGGAGCAACTTATGGTAAAATGATGATGTGGTTTTTCATCTTATCAGATGCATTAACCTTTTCAGGATTCTTAGCCGCGTATGGTTTTTCAAGATTTAAATACATTGAAACATGGCCTATAGCCGATGAGGTTTTTAATCACTTTCCATTTGCGCATGGTGTTAACGCACCAATGTACTATGTGGCATTAATGACGTTTATTTTAATCTTTTCATCAGTAACTATGGTGTTAGCTGTAGATGCAGGGCACCACATGAAGAAAAATAAAGTTGCGGTTTATATGGCACTAACAATCGTTGGTGGTTTTATATTCTTAGGTTCTCAAGCTTGGGAATGGAAGAATTTCATCAAAGGTGAATATGGAGCTGTTGAAACTAAAGGTGGATCTATTTTACAATTTGTTAAAAAAGGTGCTAATGGTGAATACGAA
>Ga0315907_10001215_pt1 | contig 35416 bp, 23 predicted proteins | sample LakEriMetagenome_3_FD_203525 | JGI IMG/M metagenome (GOLD analysis project Ga0315907, IMG submission 203525) | Freshwater fungal communities from buoy surface, Lake Erie, Ohio, United States - Buoy 12 MA123 | ecosystem: Environmental > Aquatic > Freshwater > Lake > Lake biofilm | place: USA...
ATTGAGTAGCATTACCGTTGTTAACAACAGTACCTGCTACATGAGCTGTACCATCATCATAAACAGTCATTGTAGCACCTGGAGCCCATGACCAGTAGTCAGAAGCTGCAAGACCTGCGTTCAAAGCACCGAACAACCAGATAGATCCATCAGGACCTGGGCCGATTGGGGTAGTTAGAGCACAAGTTGAAATCACACCTGCAGTGTGAACTTCAAAAGGTGTTACATCTGCATTACCGCTGCAAGCATCAGTTGCAGTTGCTGTTGGAGCAACAACATCTTCGATACACTGAACAGTAATGTCGTTCAATTCGCTGAACACAGGTCCTTCATTGTCATAAACAGACAATGTCTGAGTGCAAGACTCAGAAATTTCGAATTGAGGAATTGACACGATCCAAGTACGAACAATCGTATAGGAACATGCAGTTGAAGGGATAACCAAATCTGTGTGGTCAATTGTAACTTCAGCATTGAAGTCGTCACAGCCATTCACCACGAAAGATGGTGAACCGCCTAGCTCGATGTTTTCAACATCGTCGCAGCTGATGGATACGTTTGAAGGACAGGTTAGGTCGATAGAAGGATCACAAGGATTCTCCTGAGCATTGGCACTGCCAAGGCCCCAAAAAACAAACATGGACAAGAAAAGGAATGCTTTTCTTCCCCAATTGAGAATTGTTGAAGTTGAACAACAACCCTCTACGTCTTTTAAAGAGCGTAAGGTTCTACTCATAACTAGAGTTTTGGTTAATTAATAAAAGTGTTTATGGTTAGCAATACAAAAGCAAAAGTATAGTCAACTTAACCGAACAAACAAATTTATTTATGAAAATCGACCAAAAAGCCCAACATATCGAAGATTTATTTTTATTCATCGGACTTTTTTCACTGTTTAGCGTCTCATCTCACGCCAAACGGTGGTTATCTTTAGTGATTGTTGCCCACCCAAATCATCATGAAATTGTTTACCTTCAAAAAACCTGATTTTCAGTCATCTGAAAAATAATTGCTGTTTTTTACAAGAAAAACACAGAAAAATTAAAATTCTGATTATTTTTGCCCCCGCTTTAAACAAGGTGCCATAGCTCAGTTGGTAGAGCAAAGGACTGAAAATCCTTGTGTCGCTGGTTCGATTCCAGCTGGCACCACAAAAGCCGGTGATTCACCGGCTTTTTTTATTTTCCTCCCTTCCCTACCTTCGCCCCATGTCTAAAGCAAGCTTCCATCATTCCGACGAACATCTCGCTCTTGAGCTCCAACGTAAGATGAAGGGGGCTTCACAAGTTTTTCTACTCACTGATTCCAACGTTGCAGAACTCGTTTTACCTCGCATTCTTCCGCTGCTTAAGAATGCCGATAAAATTGACATCATCGAAGTAGAGCCTGGTGAGGCATCAAAAGCATTAGATGTGTGCCATCATATTTTCCAACATTTAATTGAAGCGAACGCAGGACGCGACGCTCTGCTCATCAATTTGGGCGGCGGAGTTATTACTGATTTAGGTGGTTTTATTGCTTCCGTTTATAAAAGAGGTATTCCCTTTATTCATATCCCCACGTCCTTAATGGGTATGTGCGATGCAGCCATTGGAGGTAAAACGGGGATCGATTTGTTAGATGTAAAAAATGTAATAGGTTCATTCGCACACCCGAAGGCTGTGCTCATTCAGCCAAATTTCATCGAAACGCTTCCTCTTGAACATATTAAATCCGGCTTTGCTGAAATGGTAAAGCACGCGATTATTGCTGATCCTCAATTATTCGACGCTTTGGAAGTCATCGATATTGAAGAGCCCAATCATATCGCTTTGTTTATTGAACGAAGTACTCTAATCAAAGAAGATATTGTAATGGAAGATTTTATGGAAGAAGGAAAGAGAAAGATTCTCAACTTCGGTCATACCATTGGACATGCCATCGAATCATTTTGTCTATCCATTGATGCGCCACTTTCGCATGGGCATGCAGTAGCTCTGGGTATTTTAGTTGAGGCAAAAATGAGTTATCATTTAGGTGGACTTGATCTGGAGTCTTACACCAAAATTCAAAGACTATTGACCAAGTCGTTCCAATTTCCAGATAATTGTCAGTGGGAGGATATTCTTCCTTTTCTTTTCAATGACAAGAAAAATAAGAACAATCAAGTGCGATTCGCCATTCCTAAAAAAATGGGAACCTGCGATTGGGATGTAGCGGTCGATTTAGAAGAGGCGCGAGCTGCCTTCGAAGAATTAATCAACGAGTAAGCACGATATAATCCTTTAGAATAGTCTTCAAGAAAACAGTACTATCAGGTGGCACTGATTTCAAATTTAGCTTTTGAGCCATCAAAGTACTTAAGTCTATGATAGCATCACGATGTCCATTATTGTTGTATTTTGATGTTCTATCCAAGGCCGCCTTAATAATAAGAATATCCTCTTCATGAAAAGCCTTTACCTCAGTGTATTGAGGCTGATAGCTCATCTTAGAGTCGATTCGAAGAATATCTGACAATGCTATGAAGGACTTATTTTCCACGCGAACCAAGACAGTATTAGCCAGCACATCACCAGTTCGCTGTGCATGACGAGACGACACTATAGACATTGAACCCAGAATTCCCATAGGTAAATACAGATCGACTATTCGGAAAGCCCAACGCAGAAGGTAGTCATAAAAGACAGGTTGTTTCCCATTCAACTTCATTACCTTGATTCGCATGATTCTTTTGCCCGGCGTTTGTCCATTTAAAACCGTTTCAAAGAATAAAGTATAAAAAGTTAATGTGGGGTAAATAACTAGGACATAGAACAACATCAGCGCTCGTTCATTCCCGCCATCAAAAATAAAAAGTATGGCTAAAGTGATGATTCCTACACCTACTGACTTGAAAACACTGTCAATTACAAAAGCTAGAATACGCTCCCGTAGCGTAGCCAACTCATAATTAATTGAAACATTTTGTGTTGTTTTTATTTCTAATGTTTTCATCTTCGCGATTAATCATTACTTTCGTCGAAACACGACAAGAGAGCGCAATATACGTATGCAAGAAACTGAATTTATTGCACAGAATAAAGAAAAGTGGAAGGAATTTGAAGAGGTTCTCAAAAGTGACAACAAAGATCCCGATCGACTTACCAATCTATTTATAGAAACTACAGATGATCTTAGTTTCTCTCAAACACATTACCCGAACCGTTCCGTTCGAGTATATCTGAATTCTATTTCTCAACGCGTTTATCAAGCTATTTATCAGAACAAAAAGAAAGCAAAGAACCGCTTCTCTAATCTCTGGAAAAAGGAATTGCCAGAGGCCATTTGGCAAGCACGGAAAGCTACACTTCTTTCATTCGCAATATTTTCAATAGGAATTATCATTGGTGTTTTCAGTGATATCTACTATCCAGATTTCGCCAAAATTGTATTGTCTCCAGGTTATGTTGAAATGACTGAGTCATATATAGAAAACGGTGATCCAATGGCCGTTTATAAAGACAGCGATCCCATCGATATGTTTTTTATGATAGGCATCAATAATATTCAAATCAGTTTTGGTGCCTTCGTGCTTGGTCTTTTATTCGGCCTGGGCACGCTATATATATTGTTTTCGAACGGAATTATGTTTGGTGCGTTCATGCACTTCTTCTTCGCTCGTGGCCTCTGGCAAGAAAGCGTGCTGACTGTAATGCAACACGGAACACTCGAGCTATCAATGATTGTCATGGCTGGTTCTGCCGGATTTTTATTGGCACAAGGCCTTCTTTTTCCTGGTACTTATTCCCGTTTGGAATCATTGATAATTACGGCTCGCTCTGCAATTAAAATAATGATTGCTGTATTTATCCTCCTTGTCTACGCAGCATTTATAGAGTCATTTATTACTCGACACACAGATATTCCAAACATTATTCGTGTTACCTCAATACTTCTATCCCTGTCAATCGTTATCGGCTACTTTGTTTGGTACCCTTGGTATAGGTATAAAAACGGATTCATGAAGGACGTTCAGCCAGAACCTATCCCCTCACTTAGAAGAGAAAAAATTGACTTGAATCCTATAAAATCTGCAGGTGCTATTTTTAATGACACCTTTGCAATGATGGGAAAATCCTTAAAGGGAATAAGCATCATCAGCGCAGCTATAGCCTTGATTGGAGTAATAACCTACGCTCTGATGCTTGATGGAAAATTGGCTATGCTATTTTGGGATGGCGAAATTATTTCCTTCGACCCCTCCTCTATTCTTTGGTGCTGGTCTCCGTATTATTTCGTTTTGGATTTCGACAGATATCCCTTATTTTTCTTTTATTGCGTCATCGCTTTTGCCGCAATCATGGTACTCTACCATCGAATTTCCAATAGAATATTGGACAAACCTGACTCTGATTTTAGTATCATTTTTATTCAAATCATCAACTCACTCATTCTAGCCGTAGTGGCATTACTTCCATTCCAGCTTGGGGATTTTAGCTCTTTTTTCATTGGAATATTTAGCTGGCCCCTAACTATGCTCTGGATGGCAGTCTCGTTTGAAGAGAATAAGTTTTGTCTATTAACATTTTTCAAAACGATTCAACTAGCACTCAACTCTATCGGAAAATTACTTGGAGTATTTTGGACAGTGCATATCATGCAGTGGTTCGCTCTTCTATTATTGAATGGTTCCCTTGCCATGATAATCTCGTTTCTATTGACTGGCAGACCAATGAATATTCTGATGCTAATTTTCGAATTTATTTCCATGAATATTCCACGGAACGCTCCACTTGCAGAGCATGTTCCTTATATGGTTTATACCTTCCTCTTGCTTTTTTCACTAGCCTTTCTTGTTTCGCTCAGCATTTACTCTTCTATTCTATTATTCTATACAACGAATGAAGTTTATAATGCTACTTCTTTGAAAGAGTCGTTTGAAAAAATAGGAATCAAAAAACGCGCATACGGCCTTGAGAAAGAACTTTAATAAAATATTGCTCTGCTGTCTTGTCGCAATTTTTTCTGCGATGACTGTGGCTGCGCAGTCCGATTCTACTTTCTCTAAAAAACCCGCTACCGAAAAAACTTGGAACGAATCGGAATGGGAAAAAGCTAAAGATGGTATTAAGTATGTAAACAAAGACAAACCCGAAAAAGAGGAAGAGTTTGATCTTCCGAATGTGGATTTTGAACCTCCTTCTTTTGATTGGATCAACAATCCTCTGACAAAAGTAATTGTAGTGGTAATACTTATTGCGCTGCTAGCATTCACCTTATACAAGCTATTCTCCGGGTCTTCAGATAAAAAAGTAAAGGATGTAAAAAATCTCGGCTATTCTCTAGAATACCTCGAAGACAATATTGAAGAATCGGATTTTGATCGATTCTTGAGAATGGCACTAGAGAATAATGATTACAGATCAGGAGTGAGAATTCTTTTTCTGAGAAGTCTTCAAGGACTTCACTTGAAAGAACTGATTCGCTGGAAAAAAGATAAAACAAACAATGACTTTCTAAATGAAATGCGACCTCATGGTTCGTACAAACAGTTCAGAAATCTTACGCTAGCATTTGAAATTGTTTGGTATGGAGATACCGCAATTACCGAAGAGCAATTCACTTTTCTTCAAAGAGAATTCAACTCATTTGATGTTTTGATTAACGAAAATAAAACATCAAGCAATGGAAAATAACACCACCAAAACTGTTGTCTTCATTGCCGTGGCTGCTGTCATTGGTCTCGTCACCTACTTCATTATTTCAGGAGATGATGAAATAAATTGGGGCATGACGTTTAGCCCTGAGAGTAAAGAACCATATGGAACATATATTGTAGAAAAATTAGTAAAGCAATCTGATCAATTCTCTTCATATACCTTTCTTAAAGACTCTACTTACAAGGAAGTTCAGCCCGACAATTCTGCCTACGACAACTATGTATTCATTGGGGGAACCTATTTTGCAAAGTCGCGAGATATAGACACGTTAATCAGTTATTTGCAGCGCGGAAATAATGTCTTTATCTCGGCCGAAGAATTCGACAAAGATTTGACAGAAGCATTGGTTGAAAACGCTGCATACGATGAGTTCTATGAAGAACCATACGAAGAATTGAATGATGAAAATGAAGTCGCATGGGATGAGTACAGTGACTACGAAGACACCGAGCAAGTTGAGGAAGATTACTATTATGAAAACCTTCCAAATGTCTCTATAGAATACACCACCAAGGTGAAAGTCAACACTACCAATCCTTCGCTTTCTACTGAATTAAATTACATATATGAATTTGATACGTTACCGTATGGATGGGCATATTTTAATCAAGATTTCATAAATCAATTTATAGGAAGAAAATTTGAAATCATCGGTGAACTTGAGTCTCTTCAAAACTTAGGAAATAAGCAACCTAATCTGATTAAAATTCAAATTGGAAAGGGAGCCGTGTACCTCCACTCTACCCCAATGCTATTTACTAATTTACACCAATTGAAAAATGAAAATCAGGAGATGGCGGCGCGTCTTCTTGGACAATTGGGCGGAGGCAAAACCTATTGGGCTGATTTCAATCGTAAGCCTCACTATGATGATCTAAATAATGAATACAATGACCCTTCAAAGCCTGATGAAAGTGCTTTAGAATTCATCCTTTCAGAGCCAAGTCTGCGTTGGGCATACTATCTTGCACTACTAGGATTATTGCTTTACTTAATCTTGGGAGCAAAGCGAAAACAAAGAGCTATACCCGTACTTCCATCAATGGAAAACACATCTATTGAATACGCAGAAGTGGTTTCGCAGCTATTTTTCAAACAACAAAATCACTTGAAATTGATTGATCTTAAAATGGATCTTTTCAAACAATATATAAGAGAGCGTTACAGAATTAAGACGCCGTCAACAAAGGATGAATTCGAACCATTTTTTGTTCGACTCTCAACCATATCAGGCATACCAGCAGAGGATATAAAGTGGATTTTCAATAAGCACATCACCGTTCAGAAAGAACTAACAGCTGACGCTATTACGATGGTGACTTTCCATAAAAAACTAGAAGAATTTTATTCAAACAGCAGATAATAAAACAGCATTATGAGTGAACAAATTGAAGGTACTCAACAAGAATTTGAACCAATTATAACTCCTCAAAATGAGTGGGAATTAGGGATTGACCCATCAAAGAGACTCAACGTAAAGCCCATCTTTGAAGCTATAGATGATATCAAAGGCGAAATAGGCAAAGTGCTTATTGGACAAGAACATACCATTGAAATGCTCATGTCTGCCTTGCTAACAGGAGGCCATGTGCTACTTGAAGGTGTTCCTGGTATTGCCAAAACATTGACAGCAAAGTTGATGTCAAAAACAATTGACTCAGAATTCAGCAGAATTCAATTTACTCCAGATTTGATGCCCACAGATGTGAGCGGCACATCTGTTTTTAATGTCAAAGAGTCGAGCTTCTATTTTAGAAAAGGACCCATCTTTTCCAATATCATTCTCATCGATGAGATCAACCGCGCCCCAGCAAAGACGCAGGCTTCGTTGATGGAAGTAATGGAGGAAAAACAATTGACTTATGACGGAGTGACCTATCCAATGAGCTATCCGTTTTTTGTAATAGCTACTCAAAATCCCATCGAGCAAGAAGGAACGTATGCATTACCAGAAGCACAGTTAGATCGCTTTGTATTTCGACTGAAATTAAAGCTTCCAACATTGGAACAGGAGCTAGCAATTTTAGAAAAATTCCATGGTGATTTCGATGCAAAATCAACTGCAACTGTTGAGAAGAAAGTATCTCCGCAAAAATTAGCAGAGTTTAAAAGTATTATTGAGAAAGTGTACATCCGTCCGGAGTTGTTGCGCTACATAGCAATGGTGATAGATAATACAAGAAATAATGGTGATCTTCACCTTGGTGCTTCACCACGTGCTTCCTTGGCACTCGTTAAAACAGCCAAGGCGCTTGCAACGATCCGTGGACGTGATTTCGTAACTCCTGATGATATCAGATCAGTATCTGTTCCTGTATTGAACCACCGTTTGATCCTCAGCCACGAGCGCGAAATGGAAGGCGCTACCATTGATGAAGTGATTGACAGCATCATCACCAACATTGAAATTCCTCGATAATTGGAAGTAGAAAAGAAAATATCATCGGTAGCAGGATTTCGACTGACCACGCGTTTTTTCTACGCTTTGTTGATCGTCATTGGAATCTTCATTCTAGGCTTTGCCTTTCCTTGGATGAAGGTAGCTGGAATATTTGCTACACTCACTCTTTGTACGATTGTATTATTTGAAACGCTATTTTTATTTGCTGGTAAAACAGCAATCATAGCCCACAGAAACACAGGGAAGGTGCTATCATTAGGCGATGAAAACAACATTACCTTAGAAGTCACCAACACACGTAAATCAAAGTATTTCATTTCGCTTTATGATGAAATACCTTATCAATTTCAATTGCGAGATTTTGAAATGCAAATGGCTATAAAGCCACGTGAGTCGCAGCTTTTGAAGTATTCATTGCGTCCTGTGACCAGAGGAGAATATCAATTTGGTTTCGTCAATATTATTTTTTCTGCCAATCTTCAATTGGTCTCACGTCGCATTCAATGTGCAGAACCTCAAACGGTAAAAGTAGTTCCGAGTATTATACAGATGAAGAAATACGAACTCATTGCACTAGCGCGTATTTCAACCATGTCAGGCATAAAAAAGCTTCGTCGCATTGGTCATAGTTATGAATTTGAACAAATCAAAAATTACAGCCAAGGAGATGATATTCGTTCTATAAACTGGAAAGCCACGGCCCGCAAGGATAGCCTGATGGTCAACCAATATCAAGACGAGCGTAGTCAGCAAGTATACATGATCATTGACAAAAGTCGAAACATGCACATGCCCTTCAATGGCTTGTCACTACTTGATTACAGCATTAACACCTCTTTAGTTTTGTCAAATATTGCGCTATTAAAACATGACAAAACTGGTTTGATAACATACAGCCATCGCATCGGCACAACATTACCCGCTGAAAAAAGCACCAATCAATTGAAGAAAATTCTTCATGCCCTTTATGCGGAAAAACCACAGAATCTAGAAGGCAATTACGATCTGTTATATCGAAGTGTAAAAAACGTGATCAAAAGTAGAAGCTTGATCATGCTCTTCCTCAATTTTGAAAGTTCGTATGCGATGGAGCGTGCTTTGCCTATTTTACAAAAAATCAATAGGCAACATTTGCTCGTTGTAATGATCTTTGAGAATACAGAGCTCAAGACATACACCCACCAAAAGGCAGAGTTTGTATCCGATATTTATGCACAAACAATTGCTTTGAAGCTCTCAATGGAAAAGAAACAAATCGTCTCAAAGCTCAGAAAATACGGTATCCAAACCATTCTCAGCCGTCCAGAGGATTTGAGCATTAATGTGGTAAACAAGTACCTTGAGTTAAAGGCGAAAGGACTTATTTAAGGGTTATATTTGCGGTCAAAATATATAATTGACCGATGATCAACGAAATTCCCAGTAAATACGACCCAAGTACCTCAGAAGACAAATGGTACAAGTACTGGATGGACAATCAGCTTTTCAAAAGCACGCCAGATAGCCGCCCCGCATATACCATCGTGATCCCGCCACCTAACGTAACAGGAGTGTTGCATATGGGTCACATGCTCAACAATACAATTCAAGATTTACTTATTCGTCGCGCAAGAATGCGTGGCTTCAATGCACTGTGGGTGCCTGGTACTGACCACGCTTCGATTGCAACTGAAGCAAAAGTGGTTCAGAAACTTCGCTCTGAAGGTGTGAAAAAATCAGACCTCTCTCGTGATGAATTCTTGAAGCATGCTTGGGAATGGACACACAAGCATGGAGGTATCATTCTTGAGCAATTGAAAAAATTGGGAGCGAGCTGCGATTGGGATCGCACGCGCTTTACAATGGATGAAAAATATTATGATAGTGTCATCGACACTTTCATTGACCTATACAAAAAAGGTCGAATTTATCGCGGCGAGCGCATGATCAATTGGGATCCTGCGGCGCTAACTGCACTGAGCGATGAAGAGGTTATCTACAAAGAAATCAACTCCAAACTTTTTCATGTACGATACCAAATCGCTGGCACAAATGAATACGTGACTATTGCAACAACGCGTCCTGAAACAATACTTGGAGATACTGCGATTTGCGTAAATCCAAAGGACGAACGCTATTTGCATTTACATGGAAAAAAAGCAATCGTTCCACTTCTCAATCGCGAGATTCCTATCATCGCTGATGAGTATGTAGAAATGGAATTTGGTACTGGTTGTTTGAAAGTAACACCAGCTCACGATATGAATGACTTCATGCTTGGCGAAAAATACAAGCTCGAAGTAATCAACATGATGAATCCTGACGGAACCATCAGTGAGGCAGGTAAGCTTTATGTTGGCATGGAGCGCTTCGAAGTGCGCAAGAAAATTGTTGCAGATCTTGAAACTGCTGGTCACTTGATGAAGACAGAAGAGCACATGAATAAAGTGGGCTTCTCAGAAAGAACGGATGTTGTAATTGAACCAAGACTTTCATTGCAGTGGTTCGTTGATATGAAAGAAATCAGCAAGCCCGCTTTGGACAATGTAATGAATGACAACATTCACTTCTTCCCTCCGAAGTTCAAGAACAGTTACAGAAACTGGATGGAAAACATCAAAGACTGGTGTATTTCTCGTCAGTTGTGGTGGGGACATCGAATCCCAGCTTGGTACACACAAGATGGTGATTTTGCCGTTGCAAAAACACATGATGAAGCCTTTGCACAATTGAGCGCAAAGAATCCTTCTTTGAAAAAAGAAGATGTTCTGCAAGATCCAGACGTATTAGATACTTGGTTCTCTTCATGGTTGTGGCCGATCTCTGTATTTGACGGCTTCTATTCGGAAGACGAAATTAAATACTACTACCCTACAGCAGATCTAGTAACTGCTCCAGAAATTATGTTCTTCTGGGTAGCAAGAATGATCATTGCAGGATATGAATACCGTGGTGAATTACCATTCAAGAATGTGTACTATACCGGTATTGTTAGAGACAAGCAAGGCCGCAAGATGAGTAAATCGCTCGGTAATAGCCCTGATCCTATCGACCTCATTGGCACATACGGTGCGGATGGCGTTCGTGTTGGAATGTTGTTGAGCTCTCCTGCAGGAAATGACCTCTTGTTTGACGAATCACTTTGTGAGCAAGGAAGAAACTTTGCAAACAAAATTTGGAACGCATTCCGTCTTGTAAAAGGATGGGAAGAAAAAGTAGACGATACCCTCGAACAACCTGAGTCTTCAGCTATTGCTGTAAAATGGATGCAGAATAAATTCCAGCAGACACTTGCAGAAATCAATGATGATTACGAGAAATTCAGAATCAACGAAGCATTGATGACCACTTATAAATTGGTATGGGATGATTTCTGTGCATGGTATCTCGAAATGGTGAAGCCCCCATTTGGAAAGGGCATGGACCGCGCGACATACAATGCAAGTATTGCAATTTTCGAAAATCTATTGCGTGTTCTTCATCCATTTATGCCATTCCTTACAGAAGAAATTTGGCATTATATCGGAGAAAGAAACTCTGCAGCAGACTCTATTTGTCTTGCACAATGGCCCACTGCAGAACCTTTTGACGCTGCAATTCTCAAAGACTTCAATCAATTCGCTGAAGTAGTTATCGGTCTCAGAAATGTGAGAAAAGAAAACAACATTGCGAATAAAGAAGCTCTTGATTTAAAAGTAAATGCAACATCGCACTTCTCTAAATCATTCGATGCAACGGTAAAACATTTGTGTAATCTTAATTCCTTAGAATACATAGAAGACAAGCCCACTGGCTGTTTTACATTTATCGTAGATGGTTCAGAGTTCTTTATTCCATTCACCGCAAATGTTGATGTGGAAGCTGAAAAGAAAAAAATCAATGAAGAGATCGATTACACTCGTGGCTTCTTGAAATCAGTTGAAGGAAAATTAAACAACGAAAAATTTGTAAATAATGCTCCAGCTCCAGTTTTGGAACAAGAGCGTAAAAAGCAATCGGATGCGTTAAATAAAATCAAAATGCTCGAAGACAAACTGAGCAGCTTAAACTAAACCATTCACTGCTTGTTATCACTTTAATAATTAAAATTATGGCAACAATTACATTCAAAGGAAATCCGGTTAATACCGCTGGTCAGCTACCTTCTACAGGTTCTGCGGCACCAGCATTCGAATTGACAAAAACAGACCTAAGCAGCGTATCACTTGATAGCTTAAAAGGGAAGAAAGTAGTTCTAAATATTTTCCCAAGTATCGATACAGGCATTTGTGCTGCATCAGCTCGCAAGTTCAATGAATTAGCAAGTGGTATGGATAATACTGTAGTATTAAATGTCTCTAAAGATTTACCATTCGCTCACACTAGATTCTGCGCAGCAGAAGGTTTAGAAAACGTGCATGGCGCATCACAATTCAAGAATGAAAATTTCTCGAAAGCTTACGGTGTAGACATGACAGATGGTCCACTCGCTGGATTGATGAGTCGTGCAGTTGTTATTTTGGATGAAAACGGTGTTGTAAAATACACCGAGCAAGTCCCTGAAATCGCTCAAGAACCTAATTACGATGCAGCTATTGCAGCATTGTAAATCGGGAAAGCAATAAAGAAAAAAAGGCTGTCGAAAGACAGCCTTTTTTTTGACCTATCGGAAGTAAATTCTATCTTATAATTAGAACGATAATTTCGCCGATACAAACACATTTCGTCCTGCGGCAACAATACCTGAGCTATACGTTCTGTATCGTTGATCGGTAATGTTTTCGACGCCTCCAGAAAATCCGAAATGACTATTCGGCTGAAAATTAATTTTCAAATTCAACGTGTACCATGATGGAGAATATGGATTTCCATCACCGTCTGTCGCGTAGATGTATGGCTTATCAATTTCTTCTTGAGGTAAATCATCAAACGATTTTTCTCCATTATACATGCAATAAAAATCAAATGAAATAGCCTGTTGTGAGAAAATGATATGTGAACTACCAAATAGCGGCGCCGCATGTCTAGAAGGACTAACGGTTCCATCATCCAACTCCTCTTCTCCAATTTGATAGCTCAATTTTGAGGTGAACTGCCATTCATGTGATATCAACCACTGAATGCCGCCTTGCACTCCGTAGACGGTTGCGTGCGCAGCATTTTGGATTGCATTGATTCTACTCATTTCACCTTCATAGAGCAAACTATCCTGGCCATTTAGTGTGAACTCACGACGCACCAATGCATTATTCAATAGTGTATAATATGCAGATATATCAAAGCGGAATTTGCTATTCAAATTACGTGCAACACCAATCTCAATATTCTGCGCCATTTCAGCCTTCAAATCAGGATTTGGAACAATAACTACTCCATCACCTGAGTCAAAAACTTTTCCGAGATCATCTACATTAGGGCTGCGGAATCCCGTTGCTGCGCTTGCACTAATCGACCATTTATTATTCGGGCGATAAACAATACCAGCGCTGCCCGTCAACGCCCCTTGATTCAAACTTGCTGAAGTGTAGGGAAATTGATAGAACGTAGTATCAAATTGCGCATCGAGTGCATACTGGTTGTAACGTATACCTAGCTGTGCGATCCACTTACTGTTAAACTTATGTCTATAGCTAGCATACAAGCCATAAGATGACCATTCAGACTGAGGATAACGTGCTGGACCAACAACAATATTTCCATTAGAGATATCCTCATCCGTGCCAGTAGAAGTCACATCATTTAACACCCATTCTGCACCATAAGTCAATTCGCCCTTTCCTTTCTTTTTGAATAGATCCAAATTCGCAGAGTACGCAGTTACCTCTTCAGTTCTCGTCCTTCTCTCAGTATCATTCCAATCGCGATCGATTCGGCTTTCTTCAAATTTTTGATGAGCGAAACGTAATTGTATTTCATCATAAACTCTCGTATTTCTTTTGTTTGTAACCGTCAATTGATTCATCATCCAAAGTTGTGGTCCATAATTCCACTCAGCACTTCTAGGAGCTCCGTTTCTGTAGCGAATCAAACGATCGTATCGAGAGTAACTAGATGTTGCCGAGTAATGTAAGCCATATTGAACGTCCGTAAATTCTGATGCTTTGAATCTGATCTTTTGCATCAAATTAACCTGTGAATAGGCAGTTGGTCTTTGAACCAGCGGATCATCATTTGTTTCAACTACATCCAAAGTGTCACGTCGCCCACCATAGATATTTCTGAGATATTCGTCTGGTCCATTTTTTCCCATTCTCAAATCATCAAAATCGGAACTAGTGATACTTGTGAGCATTGCCCATCTTTTCCAACCCGAGGAAAATTGAACATTATAAGTCTTTTCATTATTGGCAGTAGAAAAACGAAGAGATGCTTGTCCATTCGTATTTGCTTCACCATTGTTGTAAAGATTATACTCGGGTGTTAAGGTCGAAAAGGCCATTACTCCTCCGATGGCATCAGATCCATACATGACAGACCCAGGCCCGAAAAATACTTCTGCTCCATTAATAGAATACTGATCAAGGCTGATCACATTTTGAATATTCCCACCTCTAAAAATGGCAGTATTCATTCTCACTCCATCGACCACATACAAGAGACGATTAGTGGAGAATCCGCGAATCATAGGACTGCCACCGCCTTGCTGACTCTTTTGAATGTATATATCCCCGCTATTCGCAAGAAGATCCGCAGTAGTCTGAGAATTTTGATTGACAATGAAATTTTTATCAATGATTGAAACTCTATGTGCAATGTTGCCTCTTTTCTCAGGGAATCGTGTTGCAGAAATAACTATTGCATCCAACTCCTCAGGAAGCTTATAGAGGTAAATGACAAACCCTTCCTTTTCCAGCACTGATCTGAAACAAGAATTAGGTCGGTAACCCTTCGCTTCAAAGTTTAGTACATCTGCATCTCCAAAGGATTTAAAATCTATAAAGCCTTGTTCGTTTGCTTTAATTTCCTTGTGGTAAACAGAAGACCCAACAACTCCCAAGATTGGCTGATTTGTTTCTTTATCGAGAATAGTAATTTTCTGCGCAGTTCCAAAAAGAGAAAAAAACATACAGCACCATAGAAATGCAATTTTTTTCATATTAAATGGTGATCGTCCAACTTGATTTTCCATATCATGAAAGGTTGAAGAAACATATTCACTATCATGAAAAAATTCCGCGATATATAGATTCATGTTTCTTTAATAACTAGACATTAGCGATGGCAATTTATAGAAAGATACCGATTAAGACTAAATTCCACAATGTGTATGTTTAAAAAAGAAATCATTTACTTCACAATCAGCTAACAGAAAGGTAACTTTGTGAGGCCCAAATTTGGGGCATGATTGCAATGAGTAAGCAAAAGAAGAAAAAAGAGTATATCAACCGAGAAATCTCTTGGTTATCATTTAATGATCGCGTGCTTCAAGAAGCACAAGACGCAGAGGTGCCGCTCATTGAAAGAATGCGATTCCTGGGAATCTTCTCTAATAATCTTGATGAATTCTTCAAGGTTCGTGTTGCTACGCTTCGTCGCGCTGGAACCATTTCCAAAAAAGCACTCGACACTTTAGACTTCGATCCAGAAGAAACCGTAGAAGAAATTCTTGAAGTAGTCAGACTTTCTCAAGAAAAATTTGACAAAACTTTCAAAGCACTCAAAGCAGAACTAGGCAAGCAGAATATTTTATTCGTTGATGAAAAATCATTATTGCCGAAGCAAAAGCTCTTCGTAGAAGAATACTTTGAATCGAACGTTCGTCCTTATTTGGTGCCGATCATGCTCAATTCAAAGAGCATCTTCCCTCCACTCGACGATAATTCATTCTATCTCGCAATAGAGCTTGGATATAAAGAAGACAAAAGCCATGGTGCCTATGCGATCATGGAAGTACCAACTAACCTTCCTCGTTTCGTTGAAATACCAACGGAAGGTAACAAGCACTATGTCATTTTTGTAGATGATATCATCCGATATAGACTAAGAAAAGTATTCGGAATATTTGATTTCGATTCGGCAAAAGCCTACACGCTGAAAATAACACGCGATGCCGAGCTCGATATTGATGATGATCTTTCGAAAGGCGTTGTAGAAAAAATGAGTCGAAGTTTGACGCAACGAAAGAAGGGTCAGTATGTTCGATTGAATTATGACAAAGAAATTCCAGCGCACTTCCTTGAGTTTATTTTGAGAAAACTCAAATTGAAACAAAAGGAAAATGCAATTGCCGGCGGTCGTTATCACAACAAACGCGACCTCATGGGCTTTCCTGATTTTGGCAGAAAAGACCTTTGTTGGTCGAAGCTTGTTCCTGCGAAACATCCGGTAGTCTCTAAGGAATCGAGCATCATGTCGGCCATTTCAAAGCAAGATGTTTTGCTTCACTACCCATACCATAGCTTTACAAATCTTCTTGATTTCTTGCGAGAAGCAGCCATTGACCCGCTCGTTCGCACGATTCGTATTAGTTTATATCGTGTTGCAAAAAATTCGCAGATTGTAAATGCACTTGTGAACGCCGCACGTAACGGAAAAAATGTGATAGCGGTAATTGAGCTACAAGCCCGATTTGATGAAGAGAATAATATTGCTGTAACACAACGTCTTCAAGATGCTGGCGCGCGCGTTATCCCTGGAGTTGTAGGACTAAAGGTCCACTCGAAATTGATACAAATTAGCAGAAAAGAGGGATTACGCACAGGACGCTATACCCATATTGGAAGTGGCAATTTCCATGAAAAAACAGCGAATGTTTATTGTGATACCTCCCTCTTCACTGTGAATAAAGAAATCGGCAGAGAGGTTAGAAAAATTTTCGAATTCTTCGAGAGTAATTATACACGACACGTCTTCAGACATCTTATTGTATCACCTTTCAATACTCGCAGAAAGTTTATTGATCACATCAACGATGAGATTGATAATGCAGGAAAAAAGAAACCCGCTTTCATTATTCTAAAAATGAACAACCTTGTCGATACAGGGATGATTAAAAAGCTCTATGAGGCTAGTCAGGCAGGTGTTACTATTAAGCTGATCATAAGAGGTATTTGCTCTCTAATACCAGGAGTGCCTGGGCTTTCAGATAACATCACATGTGTTAGCATCGTGGGAAGATTTCTTGAGCACTCTCGAATCATGGTATTTTGTAATGATAACAAACCACTGTATTATCTCTCAAGTGCGGATTGGATGACACGAAATATCGACCATAGAATTGAAGTGACCGCGCCAATATATAGCCCCGTTTTAAAAGCAGAGATTCAAGATTATCTAGATATTCAGTTGGATAAAAACGCTAAGGCGCGTATTGTTGATAAATCCCTAAAAAACGATTATCTCAAGCCTGTCAAGGGTTTCAAGGCGTTTGATACACAAAGGGCGTTTTACGAGAAGCTCAAAAAAATGCAGTAATTACTTTCTTTGGTAACGAATAACTACCACTGTGAAGTTTGCTGCTATAGATATAGGCTCCAACGCCATCCGTTTATTAATCGAAGAAGTGCACGTTGATGATGGACAGTTTCACATCGAAAAAGTGAGCTTAACTCGCGTGCCTGTGCGCTTGGGGGAAGATGTATTTACCAACGGAAAAATTTCCAAAAACAAAATACAACAACTCATCAAAACCATGAAAGCATTCTGGTATTTGATGGAGGTGCATGACATTCAAATCGTTAGAGCCTGCGCTACAAGTGCAATGCGCGAAGCCAAGAACAGAAGGGCTGTCATAAAAAAAGTAGAAGAAGAGTCTAAGATTCAAATAGAACTTCTTTCTGGTGACGAAGAAGCCAACCTCATTTTCTCCAATTATTTTGCTCAAAATCTAAGCGCGAAGGGAAACTATCTCTACATAGATGTTGGTGGTGGTAGTACCGAAATTACGCTGATTAAAAACAACAAGCGAATCAAAGGACAAAGCTTTGAGCTCGGCACTGTTCGTATGCTTTCCAATGCCACGGACCCTAAGATGTGGGAAAAAGCCCGTCGCTGGATTCAGAGTTCTCTCGGTGCTAATGAAAGCATTACAGCTATTGGCACAGGGGGTAATATCAACACCATCTTCAAAATTGCTGGAAAGAAGCCATCTCAGAATATCACGGCCACAGAGATTAAAGAACAATATGACTCTCTTTCGAAATACACCATCGAGCAGCGCATCACTAAGCTCAAAATGAAGCCCGACCGCGCAGATGTTATAATTCCTGCTTGTGAGATCTATCTGAGACTAATGGGGTATGCTAAAATTCAACAAATGATAGTACCTAAGATTGGTTTAGCTGATGGTATTATTCTAGACCTTTTTAGCAAGTGGCAAATGACTAAAAAAACTTCCAAGTAAATTTCAAGGTTTGTAGAGGGGTTAATTGAGCAGTAATTGTATCTTTATCGTCTCTTAACCAAGATGAAATCAATACTTTCTATTAGAACATTAGCTCTCCTAATTGTGCTTAACCTCTCTGTAAAGTCGTGGGGTCAAGTGCTTGGAGAAGTCATATATAATTGGGACTTCGCGAATGGCTTACCAAGCGATTGGACTAACACAGGCACTTCAAGTATTGCGCTTTGGGAGTATCGCGGGCCTAACACAACACCGTCTAATGCCGTTGGCGCTAGAGGAACTTGCGCTTCCGCTGCACTTCCGTTAAATTCGAATACTGTTTCTAATGGATTCATGATTTTTGACTCCAATTATTGGGATGATGCTGTTCCACCTTGCGGTGGACTGGGCACCGGCGTAGTACCTGCACCTCATAATGCTTCATTAACTTCAGGTATTCTAAATTTTACTGGATATTCAGCAGTAACAATTACCTTTCAACAACAATACAGAATTTTCTCTGCGACCACTAAAGTTCAAGTCTCATTAGATGGAGGAACTACCTGGGTAGATGGCGGATCCAATGTTGGCTTGAACTCACCAAACGTAGTATGGGCATCCTATAATTTGACCTCACTTGTTGCAGGCCAAAGTAACGTTCGTATTCGCTTCAACTTCTCTGGTACTTACTATTGGTGGTTGATTGATGACATTACAATTTACTCTCCAAACGATAATGACATCATGGTCAATACCATGGGTTACACTGTCAATCCAACTCCATCAAACATCTATGACCAGCTCGAATACGATCAATACCCAACAGTAATGATTCCACCTCTTCGTTTCAGAGCGAACGGCACCAACATCGGTGGGTTTAGTCAGACGGGAGTTGTGATGAACTCGAAAGTAGTAAACAGTGCAAATACGGTAATCAACAACCAAAACACTACTGCTATTAACATGTCAGCAGGACAAGTAGTGGATTTTGTATCACCAAGCAATTACACTCCACCCGCTACTATTGATGATTATCGCGTTATCGTTAACTTGAATCAAACGCAAGCTGACGAAAACATTTCGAATAATTCTGACACATTAGATTTCTCCATTTCTCAATACACATTTGCACGCGATGAAGGTCCGTCTGAAGGTGTCTACACCCCCACTTCGACTTTCGCCACATTACCATACGAAACAGGAAATGTTTTTGAGGGACAAGCAAGTGGAAGAAAATGTACGAGCATCGCTGTGGGGATTGGCGCAGGAACACAAGTTGGCACCACTATACAGGCTATCGTTTACAATGAATCATATGATGAAGTAAGAGCTGTTTCGGTTCCTTATACGGTGAATCTTTATGATCTGAATGAGGTTGGTGAAGAGTTTACTGTTGTTCTCGATTTGGTTACACCGCTTCAAATGTTCAACGATACGGTGTATATCGCAATGGTAAAAAACTTGAATGGCAATGAGCCCTTTAGAGTTGCTTACAGCGGCGATTCTCCTGCATCGACAAGCTTCATTAACTTTTATACCACAGGCTCTCTTTTCTATTTATTGAAAATGCCATTGGTGCGAATGAATATTTTCCTCAATTCTCAAAACCCTGGTTGTCTGGACCCATTAGCAATGAACTTCGATGCCACTGCGGCTGTGAGCGATGGATCGTGCAGATATCCTGGCTGCACCATTGAGGGCTCAGACAATTATGACCCCGATGCCAATTGGGATGATGGAACATGTATTACTCAAGGCTGCATGGATCCTTTGGCGCTGAACTATAATCCATTCGCAAACGTCGATAATAATAGCTGCGAATACGGTGGATGTACCAACCCCGAGGCTACCAACTTTGATCCAACTGCAACCGTTGATGATGGTACTTGCATAATTCCTGGATGTACTAATGCACAAGCAGACAATTACGATCCAGAAGCAACAGAAGATGACGGTTCGTGTTTCTTCCTTGGTTGCACGGATGTAGCTGCAGCGAACTTTGATCCGAACGCTACATTAGATGACGGTTCTTGTCTCTATGCGGGCTGTACCAATCCGCTAGCCGTTAACTACGATCCAGAAGCAGACATCGATAACGGAACATGCATCATTGAAGGTTGTACCGATTCTGCAGCATCGAATTTTAATCCTGATGCAAATAGCGATAACGGTTCTTGTGAATACCCCGGTTGCACCGATGATACCGCTGCAAACTTCGACCCCGATGCAAATGTAAATGACGGAAGCTGCTTGTATTTCGGTTGTATAGATCCAACAGCTGACAACTATGACCCTAATGCGGATATCAATGATGGTTCATGCTTCTACCTCGGATGCACTGATGAGCTAGCTGATAATTATGATCCAACAGCTACTGTTGATGACGGCTCTTGCCTCTTCTTAGGATGTACTGATCCTAATGCGGCCAACTTTGATCCGATTGCTATAGATGATGACGGAAGTTGCCAATACCCAGGATGCACAGATCCTTTAGCAATCAATTTTGAAGAGGGTACGAACGTAGATGATGGAAGTTGTGAATATAACAGCGCTGTATTTAGTATTTCAGAAAATACTGGTTGCGTTCCTTTCACTATTGATGTAAATAATCAAACAGTACCTAGCGGGACAAGCGTTTGTTCTTTCTATCTCAATGGTGAGTTGATTCATTCCGGTTGTGAGGATTTCTCTTACACCATCGTTGATCCAGGAGAATACACCCTATTGTATATGCTGGAGCAAGCTGGAGGATCAGATAGCTTTACTGTTAACGGCATCATTGCCAATGCACAGCCAACAGTGCCAACCATTGCATACGATGATTTCAATTTCGAATTATACTGCACCAATTGTACAGAAAATATTTTCGATTGGACATTAGATGGCGTTCCTCAAATAGAGACTGCGTCTACAATTGATGTTTGGAATGTTGATCGAACTGACAACGGAACTTATACTTTGACTACTACCGATGAAATTGGATGTTCGAGTACTAGTGCTCCTTTTGCGCTTGTCATTCCGTTCTTCAGCGCTGATGTGATTGAAGCGTGTACTCCCGGAGTGATCTCGATTAATAACTACTCAGACATTCCTGCTGGAGCCTTTTGTACGATAGATCTAGACAATGGCGCACCGCTTCAAGTCATCAATAGCGGAATTTCAGAATTTAATTATCCTCAAGCCGGGGTATACAATGTGACGCTGACAATAACCTTTGGATCTGAATCCAATACAACTGAGCAAACGATATCTATCTCAGATGGAGTTACACCTATCCTCTCATGGAATTCTGGACTTGGCTTAGTGATTTGTAGTAATTGCGCGAGCAACGGCACTGCGACTTGGACTATCAATGGTCAGCCGCAAGTGGGACCTGGTCCATTCAGCGATGAACTTGGAAGTATCTATCAGGTTGAGTTAACTACGTTTGATGGATGCACTGCTTCATCTGCAATTATCATAAATAGCATCGAAGAATTAATTGACGACTCGTTCGTTTTATTTCCGAATCCTGCAAAAGAAAAAGTGAATATTACTTCAAGCATGAGCTATGAGTCGGTTGAAATCTATGATGCAGTTGGAAAAATGCAGTATAAAAAACAATTGAATGGAGTGCTTAATCATCAGATTGATATTTCTTCATTCAATCAAGGAATCTATGTAATTCGAGTAGTTTCAGCTCAGCAAGCGTTGACCAAAACATTCCAGATCATCCGCTAATGAATTGTTAAAGCCCTTAATAATGCGTTAAATTCCGTGATACTGGAAATAGTTAAATCACATTTGTAACATGAAATTACAAACTCGCTTTATTCTTTCAGTCCTCCTATTCTTTGCAATCGGAGCGAATGCGCAGCCAGGAAGTTTGGTTGGTGGTCCTCAACTATCAATAGATAACCCACTTCATCAATTCGGGTTGATGAAACAAGGCAGTGATATTTCTTGTGTATTTGTCGTAAAAAACACCGGAGATCAGCCACTAATTATTAGCCAATGCCGCGCGAGCTGCGGATGCACCACACCGAAATGTGATCCTACACCGATCGCACCTGGAGCGTCAACAGAAATTAAAGTGAGCTACGATTCAAACCGTCTTGGTCCCTTCTCAAAGTCTATTACCATCTTTTGGAATAGTCCCGATGGAAGCACCAACGATATCGTTATAACAGGAGACGTTCAACCCTAACCTTGTTAATTATTGGTTAAACACACTAATAGTTGAATCATTCTGGCCCTAGTTTTGAGTAAAAGAAATCAAACATCAATTAAATAATCCAATGAAAAAAGTTCTTCTTTCATTATCATTCATCCTTGGCGTAGTTGCTTTCGCTTCTGCACAAGTTCCTGTAGTAAGTGGTCCAGTTATCACTGTAGACAAGGAAGTTCACGATTATGGTACAGTTCCATTCGGTGGCAACGGTACTTGTGAATTTAAAGTAACAAACACTGGTACTGAGCCATTGATCCTTAGCAAGTGCAAAGGTTCTTGCGGTTGTACAGTTCCAACATGTGAGCCTAATCCAATTTTGCCTGGTGCATCTTCTAACATCACTGTTAAGTATGACACAAAGCGTCCTGGTCCAATCAACAAGTCAGTAACTATTAGCTCTAATGCTACTAACGAACCAACGAAAACAGTTCGTATTAAAGGTACTGTAGAAGCAGATCCAAACGCTCCAGCAGCTGGTGGTGCTCCAATTAAAGCTCCAACTGGTGCTCCAAACAACAACTAATCATTTAGTTTAGATAAAAAAAATCCCGACCAATGGTCGGGATTTTTTTTGCCTTTATCTTAAAGACTTATTCGATAACCAATCGTTGGGTTGTTTTACCACTTGCTGTTTCTACAGCAATTAGATAAACACCTGCGTTCATTTGATCAACATCAATACGAACTGTTGGAGTAGCTATATTTCTTCTTGTAGCAACTACTTTTCCAGTGATATCAAACACAGTATATGCTGTAACATTTTGCTTTGCGCTGATAGTTACAATTTCATTTGCTGGATTTGGATAAACTGAGAACGCAGTCAATTCTTCCTTCTCATTCACACCTACGAAGCATGGGCCACCTTCAAGGTTGAACACACACATGATACGTGGGAGGATGTATCCTTGAATAGTATCAACATAAGCCATACCTTTTTCTGGAGACATGTCTGGGTTAGAAGACAAGCTAGCCATGTGAGCTGTGATACCAGGAGCTACTTCATACAATGATGTTGGAGCAGTTGGATTCCACCATTCCCATGGACCTGATTCGTTAGTCAAGAATGGACGTAATGGGCGGATAAGCGGGTAAAGACCTTCAGCATCGTTGATAGTGATAGTACCACCATTCGAAACTTCAATTGTTTGACCGTAAAGGGCACGAGCAGCATCTGTGAATGGATCACCATCAGGGATACTAGCGAACACAGCGTTGTTTCCTAACTGATTTGCTTTATTGATAAAGAAGTTTGCACCATGAACATCTACTACTTCTTCTTGAGTAGTTGGAACAATTACAGTACCTTCATTAAAAGGAGCAAAGTCATCACGAACGCAATTGATAGCCATCATAGGAGCATCACCTGCTTCCAACCAAGACTCATCAGCAAGTGCACCACCTGCATTGATAGATACTTGGAAATCTGCAGAGATATCAGATGTGCGATACAAGTTCAAACTGTTTGGGAAACCGAAACCAGCAAGTGTACCAACTTGAAGTGTATCGATATATGATACTGTTGGATCGAATGGGTTTGGAAGGAATTTCTCAAGGAATAGTTCTTCTGGCTTGTCAAGTGTAGCGGCTGCTTGAGCAACATAACCACCTGAACCTTGACCGTAAACAACTACCTTCTCTGGATCAATACCATATGGGTTTGTATCAGCTGCACCAGCACGCACATAGCGAATACCAGCCTTCAAATCGTGAATAGCACGATAAACAGCATTCAACAAAGTACCTCTTCTAACTTGTACTGAAGGAGCGATTGGATTCCATCCTAGACGGTAGTCTAGTGAAATCGCTACATAACCGCGCTTAGCCCAACCTTTGCAAAGAGCAACTGCCGTAGAGTCAGTCTTAGTTCCAGTTGTGCTACCGTTCAATGGAGACGGTAAGAAGTTACCTGTGTGAAGATAGATAATCACAGGACGTGAAGTCTCTGTATCTACTTCAGAAGAAGGATAATAAACATCCATAGTGATCGCCTTCAATTTCACTGAAGTAGAAGCGTCTGTTGGATCGAAATATGCTGCAGGATATGTTCCACCAGCACCTGCGATAGCGCTCAATGTTCCGATATCAGTTACTGTATTTGCTCCTGAGAAATTCGAAGTCAAGAAGTCAATGTTATTTGCATAAACAACATTTGATTCAATAGTGATTTCATTCTCTTCAAATACCTCATCGAGATATCTTGTCTGAGAAGATGCTAGCATTGGAATACCTGCTAACAACATCAAAAAACTGTTTCGTAGAGTTTTTTTCATGGTTTGGTTGTATTTGTTTTTGAAAATTTATTTTTTGAATTGCGGCTCGTACAAGATTGAAAAGTACAACATTCTTCCGACTAATGGTCCACCATAAACCTGAAGGTTATTATTTTTAAATGCACGAGAAGCCTTTTCATCAAAACTACTTAAATCCTTGTCAAAGAATGGACGAATCCCTAAAAGATTTGAACCACCCAATTTGAATGTACAATCGATTTTTGGGACAGCAACGTTGATCTGCGCGTCAACCATGTCATAGGTGGGAATAGCACCACTAAACTGAGGAGAGCCTTCAAAAATGAAGTTTTCGATCCACTTATAGTTAACACTATAACCTACATTCTTAATCTTCTTAAATACCACCAAATCCTTGCCGCTGACGCCAAGATTAAATTTATGTTCTGGTGTATTGAATGCCGGAATAATTGGATCATCCTTCGATGAGTTGAGTTGGTTCCACGAGTAGTTTCCACTCAATGTCATTTTTCTAACAAAGTAATTCAAGCCCAAGTTAAAGCCTTGTGTAGAAACTACCTCTCGGGCATTCACTGCGACACGATACACTTGAATTCCTCCGACAGGCAATCCACTTGTAGGATCAAACTCCGCTGAAATACCCAAGTTATATCCGATGAAATCAGTGTAGCGGCTGTAGTAGTAACTGATATCGCCAAAAACTTTATTGGAAAAAATACCGCGATATCCCACTTCGATGGTCTTCACACGTTCTGGACGAATGCGATCGATGTTGTAGTAATCTAAATCTGAAAGACCTGAACTTAATGATGAATTAGTACGATATTCATTGAAAGAATCTAGCGTTATCAATGAGTCCTGCCCTTCTTCAAATCGGCCATCAACATTTCCCAGAAGAATAGCACGACCGACATTGTAATACAAATATTGATCAGCCAAAGTTGGATTTCGCAATGCGGAAGAGAAAGTTAATCTAAAAATGTTATTTGGATTTCTATTGTAAACAACCGAAGCTGCCGGTGAAAACAGGAAGTCGAAGTTTTGATTTTTGTCAACACGACCTGTAACATTAACAATCCACTTATTTTCCATCATCTTCTTCTCAACACCAACATAAGCACCTGTTTCGAAATTGGTGATAACCACACGAGAAGAATCAGTTGCTATGCGATTGCCTTCGGGGTCCAACACAAAATCTCCAAGATTATCTACTTGGTAAGTATAGTCAAGGGTATCACTGAAAATCGTACCACGAGAATCTGGGCGGTACCAACGTGCATTACCACCTACTGTAATAGTAGCAAACACGGGTGTAAACTTGTACTCTCCATGAACGTGATATAACTTTGATTTATCATAGAAAAGCGACCCCCCTTCCGTGAATTTTTTATTAGTGATCTCTTCAAGCTTAGACTCGTATCTTGATGTACCCGGCTCATAGAAAGGATCTATTCCTGTTGTTGATGTACTGTTGACCACAGCCACCGCATTTTGATAAAGTCCGTTGAAGAAATCGTAATCATCGAGGTACCAATCAGAAAGAAGATCTTGGAATAATTCCAACTGTTCATTTCCTGTTAAGCCCGATCCCTGAACTTCCGAAATGATCTCATCATATCGCGGTTGATCTTTAACTAAATCTGGATAATCTAAAATATTTCTCCATACAGATGCAAGTCGCGTATTCCAATCTGCAGTAGAGCCAGAAGCCTCCGCCATTCGAATTCCTGTAGTTACAATGTCATATGTCTTTCCAGCGTCTTCGGCTGTTGAGTAGGCACGAACAAACCACTTGTTATCTTTTCTCAATTCAACTTTATTTTGCCAGAAACGGATATCCTTTAGGCGATATCTATTGTCGCCTTGATACACTGTTGATCCCGTACTAAAATTAAATTGATAGTTAACTGTAAGGTCTGACTTGAGCTTGTAATAGGCACCCAAGCTTGTTTTGGTGTTTTTCAAACGATAGTCAGTTAGGTCACTTTCACGATAACCATTTCTGTAAAATGTTCCAAGGCCTGTATATTCAAAAGGCGAATCAGAAAAGTCGTTGTTCGATGCAACGGGCTCATCACCATAAATATTTACAGCATCAAATCCGAAGGGATTATTGACACCATCAGGAGAATCTGAAATTGCTGAGTAATCTTTCGCTTCCCAGTCGTTAGCTGTGACGTGGAATAAGTTGATTTTGTAGGCAAATTTATCTTCACCTGCTTTGTTCTTGATCACATGTGCCCAACGAATTTGTGGCTCAAACAAGTTACGTTCTCCCACTCTCAATTGCGCCGAGAATCCATTAAAGATGAATGGATTTTTTGTCTCCATATTTATTACACCATTGAATGCACCTGGTCCGAAAAACGCGCTGCTAGCACCTTGCACGATGTCTACGCTTTTCACGTCAAGGTCTGGCGCTCCAAGAAAATTACCGAGAGAGAAGTTCAATCCTGGAGATTGATTGTCTACTCCATCAATAAGTTGAAGCGTTCTAACAGGAGAAGTTGAGTTAAAACCACGAGTATTAATAACTCTGAAACCTAAGCTAGCGGTGGTTAAATCCACGCCCTTGAGAGTTCCAAGAGCCTCATAAAAATTTCCAGAGGGAGCTTGCTTGATAGCCAGAAGATCCAATGTTTCGACAGTCAGGGGTGCTTGCTTTTGCTTTTCAGTTACACGAATATCTGAAATCACGATTTCAGGCATTATCGTACTAGCTTCTTCCAATTTAATCTCAATCCTTTGTGATGCACTTGTCACTTGTAATTCCTGTTCAGCGAAGCCAACCATTCGAATCAAGATGGTAACTGGAAGTGCGTTTACTTTGAGTGTAAACTCTCCATCAAAGTCTGTAGTTGTGCCATTTGCAGTGCCCTTCTCTCCTACTGCCGCGCCAAATAATGGCTCACCTGTGCTAGAATCTTGAACTCGACCCTTGATATTCTGAGCAAAAGAAGATAATGAAATACAACAAAAAAGAGTGCAGAAAAATGCTAGAAATCGTGGCATCATATGCTTGGTCAAGGTTATGCGGTTGGTGCTAAATTAGTAAGATTTTTGGCTAATTGCTATGTTAGCATAAAAAAAGCACAATCCCATTTCCTGTTGATTGTGCTTTTTAATTTTATATAAAAAAATATCCTAGTAAATAGCTGGATATTTTGCTGGGTTTGCTTCTGACATCATCGCATAAGCTGCATCAAAAATATCTTCGATACTTGGCTTACTGAAATAATCTCCATCAGTACCGTAAGCTGGCAAATGAGCCTTTGATGTTAGTGTCTTTGGCTCGCTATCCAACCACTTGAAAGCCCCTTGTTTATTGATGATTTGATCTAACAAGTAAGCAGAAGCTCCACCTGGAACGTCTTCATCTACGATCAACAAGCGATTGGTTTTTTGAACACTCTTAACACAAATGCCTGTGTTATCGAATGGTAGTAAAGTTCGTGCATCCACCAACTCAACATCAATTCCTTGATCTGATAATTGCTGAGCCGCAATAGAGCAAAGGTTGAAAGTTGAACCGTAACTTACAATTGTCAAATCACTTCCTTCTTTTACTACTTCTGCCTCTCCAATTGGAACGGTGTAATCTCCAAGATTATCAGGCATTCTTTCTTTGCTTCTATATCCATTGAGACATTCTACAACAATAGCGGGCTCGTCTGCTTGAAGTAAAGTATTGTACATACCTGCAGCTTGCCACATGTTTCGAGGCACACACACGTGCATTCCTCTAACGCTATGAATGATGCTACCCATTGGGCTTCCAGAGTGCCAGATTCCTTCTAAGCGGTGACCACGCGTACTTATAATCAACGGTGATTTTTGACCACCCTTTGTTCTATAATGAACACTTGCCAAATCGTCTCGCATGATTTGCAAAGCGTAAAAAATATAATCGAGATACTGAATCTCTGCTACTGGACGGAGTCCGCGCATTGCCATTCCAATACCTTGTCCAATTATCGTTGCTTCACGAATACCACTGTCAGAAACTCGAAGATCACCATATTTTTCTTGAAGTCCTTCACACGTTTGATTCACACCTCCAATCTTTCCAACGTCTTCACCGAAGATCAAAACCTCGGGCATTTGAGACATTTTTTTATCCCAAAAATCACGGAGTATAATTCGACCATCCACCATTTCACTCGAAGCGCTGAACTCTGGCGCAACCTGTGAAATGTTCTGAACAGCCCACTTCGACTCACTGTATAAGTGAGAGCTATATCGCGATTGACATTTCAGTTCAATTTCTTTTAACCAATTTATTAGTGCCGCCTTCGCAGGGCTCTGTTCCAATTTGGTCAGACGCAAAGCCTTTTTACAAATAGAAACAAGATCTTTTCGAATAGGCTCAATTGCTTTGGTTAACTCAGCAGTGAGCGCAGACAATTCAGTGCTTTTCGACGTTGAATTACTTAATGCTTCAAGCAATGAAAGTCCTTGTTTCACATCTACATCGATATCTGCTCTAAAGGCCGCCCATGCAGCTTTTTGCTCCGCACGAACTTGTTGCTTTGCTTCCTCGCGAATTTGGTCGAGCTCTTTATCAGAAGCCGCACCATCCATCATAATGAATTTTTTGAATTGCACTAAGCAATCATATTCTTCATACCAAGCGAGCAATGTTTTATCCTTATAGCGCTCGTGACTACCGGATGTGCTGTGCCCTTGTGGTTGCGTAAGTTCTTCCACGTGAACCAAAGTTGGAATATGATGTTCACGAGTAAAGGCAACTGCTTTTTCATAAGTCATCAATAGCTCAGGGTAATTCCACCCCTTTGCCTTGAATATTTTTATTCCGTTGGTAGTAGTTGATTTTTCAAATCCACTAAGTGCATCGGAAATACTTTCTTTTACTGTTTGATATTTTTTAGGAACAGAAATTCCCCAACCGTTATCCCATACACTCATGCACATTGGGACACTCAATACAGCTGCAGCATTCATTGTTTCCCAAAACAACCCTTCAGAAGTACTTGAGTCACCGATGGTACCAAAAGCAACTTCATTTCCCTTATTGGAAAACTGCGTCATGTTAGCCAAGCCCGGCAATTGACGGTACATTTTTGAAGCTTGCGCTAATCCAAGAAGTCGGGGCATTTGCCCAGCGGTGGGGCTAATATCGCCAGATGAATTTTTTAACTCGGTATGATTTCTCCAAGATCCATCTTGATTTAAGAAACGGGTTCCATAGTGACCACCCATCTGTCTACCGCCAGTTGCAGGTTCATGCTCCACATCTGTATGCGCATAAAGTGCTGCAAAATATTGTTGCACGGTCAACTCACCAATCGCCATCATGAATGTTTGATCGCGATAGTATCCTGATCTCCAATCACCATTTTTGAATTGCTTCGCCATGGCTAATTGTGCAAGTTCTTTTCCGTCTCCGAAGATTCCAAATTTTGCCTTACCAGTGAGTACCTCTTTTCTACCGAGAAGAGATGCTTCACGACTTATGCAGGCGAGTCGGTAATCATCCAACATACGTTGACGAAGTTTCTCTTCTGTCATAATGTGGTCTGGTGTTTCGAATGCTTTTGACATGATACAAAGATAAGGAGCGGAACGACTTTTATAAACATTCCAAAAAAAACTACAACTCGCTAGAAATGAGTGCGGAGTATTCGCTGGAAATCAAGGCTGCAACTTTTGCATTGTTATAAACCAATTGAAGATTTGCATTCAAACTTCTTCCATCAGTAATTTCTTTTATTCTAGCTAAAAGAAATGGTGTCAAATTTTTACCACCAATTCCATTTTTTTCAGCTTCCAATACAGCTGAAAGAATAGCTGGCTCTACTTCTGAGTTATGAATCTCGAATTCCGATGGAATAGGATTAGAAATAAGTGCTCCTCCTGCAAGACCCATTGTCCATTTTGCTTGTAAAAAAGCCGCAACATCTTTTGGAGAGTGCATATCAAGTTCCAATTCAATACCACTGCTTCGAGAGTAGAACGCACCAAAGTATTTGCTTTGAAAACCTATCACAGGAACTCCCATTGTTTCCAAGTATTCCAAAGTCTTAGGAATATCAAGAATTGCTTTGGCTCCAGCGCTTACAACAGCGACAGAAGTTCTTCCCAGTTCTTGAAGGTCAGCGCTTACGTCACCTGTCATTTCGGAACCTCTATGAACTCCACCGATTCCGCCTGTTGCAAAAAACTTAATTCCCGCCATTTCGGCTCCGATCATTGTCGCAGCCACGGTGGTTGCGCCAACCACTTTATGAGAAATAGCATAAGGCATATCGCGACGAGAGAGTTTCATCACATTTTGAGAAGTGGCTAGTTCGTGCAACTGATCAGCATTCAAGCCAACGCAAACCTTTCCTCCTATGCATGCAATCGTGGCAGGAACAGCTCCATTTTCTCTTACAATTCCTTCAACTTTTTTTGCCATTTCGATATTTTCTGGAAAAGGCATTCCATGAGCTATAATCGTTGACTCAAGGGCTACAACAGCCTTGCCTGATGCAATTGCATCAGCGACTTCAGGCTGTATTTGAAGGATTTTTTGCATTGTGCAAATTAATACAAAACCTTGACTTAGGTTAAGGACAAAAATCACAAAGTCAAGGTATGTTTGCAGTACCTTATGCGCCTACTATATTCTTATTTAAAACTAGCCAAGCGCCCAATGATTCTAGCATTGGTGCTTGCAGCCGTCAACCAATGTTTTTCACTTGTGGAGCCGATGATTACTGGAAAAATGTTCCAGCAATTAGCTATTGATCACGATCAATATGCAGGCAGAGCAAAAGACTTCGTGAATGACCTTTTGTTCTTTCTTTTAATGAGCATGGGCGCTGCGATGATATCTAGAATTGCGAAAAATTTTCAAGATTATTTTACCAATGTTGTCATTCAACGAACGGGTGCTAAAATGTACTCCGATGGCATTCAGCACTCACTTGATTTGCCTTATGAAGTCTTCGAAGACCAACGAAGTGGAGAGACATTGGGAAAGCTTCAAAAAGTTAGAATAGACAGTGAAAAATTCATCACCGTTTTCATCGGTATTCTTTTCCAAAGCATTGTGGGTTTATTATTCGTTTTGAATTACGCTGTTTCTATTCATTGGGCTATTGGCCCGCTTTTCTTGATTACTGCTCCTTTGCTGGCCTTTGTAAGTAGTTTATTGAGCAAAAGAATCAAGATTATTTCTAAGAAAATCTTGGGAGAAACAACAGCCTTGGCAGGTGCTACTACAGAGTCTTTGAGAAATATTGAATTGGTAAAAAGTTTAGGACTCACGCAACAAGAAGTGAATCGATTAAACAACACTACCACTAAGATTCTAGGCCTTGAGTTGAAGAAAGTAAAATACATCCGCTCATTAAGTTTCATTCAAGGAACCACAGTGAATTTTATTCGCACTTGCCTCATTGCTTTCCTTTATTGGTTGGTGTTTCAAGAGCAAATTGAACCAGGTCAGTTATGGACATTGACTATATATTCTTTCTTTGTTTTCGGACCGCTTCAAGAAATGGGAAATGTAATTACTGCCTATCGTGAAGCGGAAGCGTCATTGAATAATTTCAATGAATTGATGAATACTCCTAAAGAGTACAAGCCAACATCGCCACAAGGCATTTCAGAATTGAATTCATTCACTTTTGACAACGTTACATTTGGTCACCGCACAGCACAATCGCCTGCTCTTGACAAAATATCTTTTAATGTAAAAAAAGGAGAAACAGTAGCATTCGTAGGCCCTTCGGGAAGCGGCAAGACAACATTGGTCAAACTATTGGTTGGCTTATATCAACCGCAAAATGGTCGGATACTCTATAACAGCATTGACGGAAAAGATTTGGATATCTATAGTTTGCGAAAGCAAATTGGATTTGTCACTCAGGACACACAACTTTTTGCTGGTACTATTAAAGAGAATCTTCTTTTTGTAAAACCAGATGCGACAGATGCTCAGATTATGGAAGCTCTGAATAAAGCAAGTTGCTCCAAACTTTTGGCAAGAGCCGAAAACGGCATAGAAACCATGATTGGCGAGGGAGGGATAAAAATATCTGGAGGTGAAAAACAACGTTTGAGTATCGCGAGAGCCTTACTAAGAGAGCCTAAGCTTCTCGTTCTGGATGAAGCAACGTCCGCTTTGGATTCATTAACAGAAGAAGAAATTAATGAAACAGTGAAACTTATTAATAGCAATCGCGATATAATAACTATCCTGATTGCTCACCGACTTTCTACGATCATGCACGCAGATAAAATCTATGTGCTCGAAAGAGGAGAAATGGCAGAAGCAGGTACACACCAAGAGCTCCTTGCGGAGAAAGGGTTGTACTATGCAATGTGGCGCCAACAAATTGGCGAAAGAAAGCGGTGATCGAGGGAACAAACTACGTTCTTGACACTATGAATCGCTTTTCTATACTACTCGGTCTTTTCGCATTGAGCTCAACTACCCTTGCTCAAGACATGTCCATGATTTCTTATCACGACAATGCACTTAAATGGCAGAATTATAAAACTTCTTCGAAGCCAAGCGGCTATCAAAAAGCATTCACCTATTGTGGTATTACCTATTCTGTAAAATCAGATGCTGCGGGAATCAATGTAGAATTCAATGCCTACGTAGATGCCAATGAAAGTTGGGTTTTAAAAGGCGCTGCTACAAGTCAGCTCCTTCGACACGAGCAAGGACTATTTGATATCACAGAGTTGTATGCACGAAAAATGAAGAAATCTACTCATCAATATATCAAGCAGCAAGGAGCGAATCTGAATTATGAATCTTTGTTATTAGCTGTGAGAGAAATCTATAAAGAGCTAAATAATGAATTGTTTGCTGAGCAACAGCAATACAACGTTCAGACGGTAAATGGCGGGAATCTTCAAGCTCAAATAGATTGGGAAAACAAGATCAAGGCAGAGATGAATAAACTGTCTGATTTCGCCTCTAAATAATCTGTCTAAACGTTAGATTGATTCTTCCTCCAATAGGTTTGGTGGATTTGTCTATGGCGTGTTGCCAATTTTCTTGGAAATTTTTCATCAACAATAGCGATCCACTTGTCAATTTAACTTGCAACTTCTGCTTCGACGCTTTGTGTCGAAATTTAAACACTCGTTCGGCGCCAAGAGACAATGATGCGATCATCGTTTGATTCATTTCTGGCTCGTCATCGCTATGCCAACCCATGCTATCTCGTTCGTCTCTGTAGTAATTCAACAATACAGCATTGAATGAAAATCCAGCAACTTCCTCAATTTGATTCTTTATGTCTTGTAAAAAAAAAGGCATCGCACGCTCTGGCCACTCAATACTTGAATATTTGTACGCTGGTCCAAACCATGCGGTGAGTCTGGGTTCATCATACCATTTACCGTAAACGCGTATTTTATTTTGTTGCCATTCCACTTGAGAGGCAAGCTCTTGAAAAGCATTTTCTTTTTGAATAATAAAATCAGGGAAGTATAACAACTCCTCTGCCTCTGATTTATAAAGAGAAATCATTTTGCAGCTTGCTCTTCACTAGCAGGATTAGTCCCTTCAGTTGAAGGAGCTTCCGCTGATGTTTCTGTTGGAGGAGTAAAGATCTTGCGCTGTGGAATATTAGGAGCCTTTTGTTGATGCGGATGCTCTTCTTCAAGATTGATGTCCATTTGGTCCATCTTTATGTTTGCTTCACGCTTTATTTCATTAGCGCTCGACATGATTTCATTTTGAACATCACGTGCAGCATTTCTAAATTGATACACCGCTTTACCTAATGTTTGCGCTAAGGCAGGCACTCCCTTTGCTCCGAAGAACATGAGATAAACAAAAAGGATGATAATGATTTCGCCTGCTGACATAGAGCGCAAAATTAGTACAATTTGAGAGCTCTTAGCGTGTAGAATTTCGTTAAATAAAAAAGGCTGCTCGAGAGCAGCCTTTTCTAAATATTATTTTGCAATTATGCATTCGCTGTTTTAGCAGCTTCAGCTCTTGCAGCTTCTTCTTTTTTACCAAAGAATTTTCTCATATCCACTACGATTGGAGTCGCAATGAACAATGTAGAATAAACCCCTGAAATTACCCCCACGATCATCGCGAAGCAGAAACCTTTGATATCATCGCTACCAAAGATGAACATCACGATCAATGTAAGCAATACAGTCATAGATGTGTTGATCGAACGACCAAGTGTGCTATTCAATGCATTATTGATAGTAGTGTCGATATTTTCAGACTTGTTGTTTCTCAAGTATTCACGAATACGGTCGAAGATAACCACGGTGTCATTGATAGAGTAACCGATGATTGTCAAGATCGCACCAATGAAGTTTTGGTTCACCTCAAGGCTGAAAGGAAGTAAACCATTCAATAAAGTGAATGCTGAAATTACTACGAGCGCATCGTGGAACAATGCCACAGCTGCACCGATTGCGAAATCCCACTTTCTGAAACGAATGAAGATATAGATACCAACAAGCAATAATGCGATGATACCAGACCAAATTGCTTCTTTACGGAAGTCATCACTCATTGTTGGATCCACCTTGTAAGAAGAGTCCATATTGAATTCAGAACCTACTGTAGTCAATGCTTCTTTCACTTTAGCTGTTACTAAC
>Ga0315907_10001217_pt1 | contig 35395 bp, 24 predicted proteins | sample LakEriMetagenome_3_FD_203525 | JGI IMG/M metagenome (GOLD analysis project Ga0315907, IMG submission 203525) | Freshwater fungal communities from buoy surface, Lake Erie, Ohio, United States - Buoy 12 MA123 | ecosystem: Environmental > Aquatic > Freshwater > Lake > Lake biofilm | place: USA...
AATGAGGACCTGAAAAAAAATGAATTTTATTTTCACCTCAGAGGCTTTCAATACGGAGTAATCGAACAGGCAAATTCCAAAGCACAATCATACAGCTTTGAATATGCATCCCGATTATCGGATGATACCCCTACCCGGCCGCCGCTGCAGGTCAATGGTTAACATGACGCAACCTACTCAATAAACAAACCCTTGAACCCCATTCATTGAATCAACTCCCACTGTTGATTCCTTCTCACAATTCATACTAGAATGAATCCAATTGAATCAAATCAAAAAAGCTTGGGCGCCGACCTCCTTTCAGGCATGGTCGTCTTCCTCGTTGCCCTTCCTCTTTGTCTCGGCATAGCCGTTGCCAGCGGTGCCCCACCTTTTGCCGGCATCATTGCAGGGGTGATTGGCGGTATTGTGGTGGGCTCACTCAGCAAATCCCATGTAAGCGTTTCCGGTCCGGCTGCTGGATTGATTGCCATCATCCTGGTGGCAGTTACCGACCTGGGATATGAAACATTTCTGGTGGCCGTGGTGATCGCAGGTCTGATTCAATTCGTATTGGGAATTGCCAAAGCCGGCGGGATCTCCAGCTATTTTCCAACCAGTGTGATCGAGGGTATGCTGGTGGCCATTGGGATCATCATCATCAAGAAAGAACTGCCTCATGCTATCGGATACGACCTCGAACACGAAGGAGATTTTTTTTCGTATCAATTGTTGAAAGAGGATGAAGGATTCTGGGGTGAGCTGATCCATGCGTTCAACTTTGCCCATACCGGTGCCATGGTAGTAGCGATCATTTCCATCGGTATCCTGATTGCTTTCAACAAGGTCCCTGCTTTGAAAAAGATCAAAGCCATACCTGGCGCTTTGGTGGCCGTTGTTGCAGGCGTACTGCTGAACGAATTGTTCAAATCCGTCAAACCCGAATGGGTCATTGCCAATGAACATTTGGTAGTCCTGCCAACAGCGAGTTCCGTTACCGACTTTTTCGGCCAGTTTCAAACCCCCTCTTTTGATGGATTGATGAATCCTAAAGTATGGATCGTGGGAACCACCATCGCAATCGTCGCCAGCATTGAAACCCTGCTTTGTCTGGAAGCCGGTGACAAGATGGATCCCATGAAAAGATACTCCAGTGCCAATGCTGAACTTCGTGCACAGGGTATTGGCAACATGCTGTCTGGTCTGATCGGAGGTTTGCCCATGACATCGGTTATTGTTCGAACCACCGCCAATATCAATGCCGGTGCAAAAACAAAACTATCGGCCATTTTTCATGGTGTTTTTCTGTTGCTGGCCGTTGTATTGATACCTGGTTTGCTCAACAAGATCCCCATGGCAAGTCTCGCGGCCATCCTCATCATGATCGGATTCAGACTGGCGAGTCCGAAAGTTTTCAAACACATTTGGGACTCCGGCTTGCAGCAATTCATTCCCTTCATCATTACAGTAGTTGCAGTGGTCTTCACTGACTTGCTCAAAGGTGTTGGTATCGGTTTGGTAGTAAGTATTTTCTACATCCTCAAAGGAAACATGAAGCTGGCATACCAGTTCAGAAAAGACCAATACCATGAAGGGGAAACCATTCACATCGACCTGGCACAGGAAGTGTCCTTCTTGAACAAGGCGGCCATCAAACAAACACTGATGGACCTGCCAAAAAATTCGAAGGTGGTCATCGATGCCGGAAGTACGGTGTATATCGACTTTGATGTGCTGGAACTCTTGCGCGACTTCCTTCAGTTCGGTGCCAAAGAGAGAAACATTGAGGTAAAACTGGTTAATTTTAAAACAGATTATAAAATGGAAGATGCACAACATGTGCACTCTGAAAAAGATTGATCCTTAAAAAACTATAACATGAAATCATACGAGAAACTTTTAGAAAACAACAAAAGCTGGGCAGAACAAACAGTTCAAAACGACCCTGAATTTTTCAACAGACTCAAAAACACACAGACCCCGGAGTATCTGTGGATAGGCTGCAGCGACAGCAGGGTGCCACCGGATTCCATCACAGGCACCAGACCGGGAGAGATATTCATTCACCGGAACATTGCTAATATGGTGGTGCATACCGACCTCAACATGTTATCTGTTCTTCAGTATGCCGTTGAAGTACTGAAAGTCAAACATGTGATTGTATGCGGTCATTATGGTTGCGGAGGAGTTAAAGCAGCCATGACCCATCAATCGCTGGGCATCATCAACAAGTGGCTCAGGAACATCAAGGATGTCTACAGGATGCATCAGGATGAGGTCAATTTTCTACCCAATGACGAAGAACGATTGAACAGACTGATCGAACTGAATGTTCAGGAGCAGGTCATGAACCTGGCCAAAACATCCATTATCCAAAAGGCGTGGAAAGACAACAATGCCCCCCATCTCCATGGATGGGTATACGGACTGAATGATGGTGTGATCAAACCGATTTTTGAGATGGCGGCCAATACCCATATAGACCCCATCTACGAATTCGACAATCTCTGATCAGCCTTTTTTGGCATCAATCTCCTTGCAAAGAGAGGAGAAAATATCATCAATGGAACCCAGGCCGTTAAGAGTCACTACCCGATCAAACTGACTGTAGTGATCTGCCACTGCCAGGGTTTCATTTTTATAGACAGCAATTCTTTTTTTCTGTACTTCTGGATCGGCATCATCAGTTCTGCCGGAGGTTTTTGAACGACCAATCATCCTTTGCACAAGCTCCTCTTCCGGAACCTCCATGGCCAATACCAGATCGATCTTCTCGCCATGAGAGGCCAGTAGTTGGTCCAGAGCTTCGGCCTGGGCCTTGGTACGAGGGAAGCCGTCAAAGAGAAAGCCGGAAACACCTGGGTTGGCCGCAATGGCTGATCCCACCATGCCAATCACCACGGCATCTGGCACCAGCTGACCGGCATCCATATAAGATTTGGCTTTCAACCCCAATTCTGTTTGATTGGCAATTTCCGACCGCAAAATATCGCCAGTTGACAGGTGTTTGAAACCGTATTGTGAAATAAGCTTTTCAGACTGGGTGCCTTTGCCGCTGCCGGGTGGGCCAAAGAGAATCAGGTTGAACATTTGTTTTGGTTTGTGGTTTAAGATTCCAAAGATAATTAGTTTTACAGGTATGAAATCAAGAATCGGATCGCTGCTTTTCATCAGCATAGTGCTGATCAGTTGCGGACAGGCACAAGTCAAAAAAACAAAAATCGCACCAACAATGAGTGAGAACAAAAACAACCCTGCTTTCTCCAGAAAAAACGAAGAGAAAGTAGAGATGCCGGAAGAAAAATGGAAGGAAGTGCTGACACCCGAGCAATATTATATTGCCCGTCAGAAAGGAACCGAAAGACCCTGGACCAGCAAGTTTGAAAAGTTCGATGAAAAAGGCACTTACTATTGTGCTGCCTGCGGCAATTCACTGTTCCAGAGCAATACCAAATTTGACAGCGGCTGCGGATGGCCCAGTTTTTTTGAGCCCATCACCAAAAAGAGCATTGTTTATTTACCCGACAACAGCCATGGCATGAAAAGAACGGAAGTGCAATGCGGTCGCTGCAAGGCCCATTTGGGACATGTATTCGATGATGGCCCTCCCCCAACAGGGCTGCGGTATTGCATCAATGGAGTGATACTGGGGTTTGAGGGGAAAGATCAGGCCAAGGGAGATAAAAAGTAAAGACGTTGTAGGTTGTGGGTTGTGTAGGATTCACCCCACAACCCACAACTTTCACAACTACTGCTTATCCATCTCAGCAAAGATGGTGATTTCCACCTCCTTGCCTACAACAGAACCTGCTTCGATGGCTGGATTGAATTTTTGTCCAAATGCCAGACGATCGATGGTGCCCTTGGCTTTGAAACCGGCCTTGATTCCTTTACCAGTATTTACCTGGCCACCATAGGTAACATCAAAAGTTACGGTCTTGGTCACATCGCGCATGGTAAGATCACCCGTCAGCGCATATTTGTTACCGCCCAATGGTTTCATGGACTTGCTTACGAAAGTCATCTTGGGGAATTTCTCAGCATTGAAGAAATCATCACTCTTCAAATGACCATCCCTTCTCTCATTGTCTGTATTGATAGAAGTCACATCCACACTGAAGTTAACAACGGCGTCAGAAAGATCCGCCTTGGAAGCCACCAGGCTGCCATCAAACATTTTGAAGGAACCTTCTACCTCAGAAACCACCATATGGGATACAGTGAATTTCACATTGGAGTGAACCTTGTCTAGCTTCCAGGTAGTTTGCGCAAAGGAAAAAGAAGTTACCGCCAGCAAGAGGGCGAGTCCGAAGATCTGTTTTTTCATGTTCTTGATTTTGATGTTTAAACACTAAATTAGGATGTTTTGGCATTCCGGCCAAATTCCGTCCATAAGTTAGACAGTTTTTCATTCCTTTTTGTTCGCCAAAAGAAATTTTTAAGTCAAGGGCATTATTGCATAATTTTCCAAAAATTGCAGCGCATGAAACTGGCTTTACGCATTCTCACGCTCCTGTTGATCTTCGCTTCCGGAGCCCAATCCCAGAAAGTATCCCTCGAACAGTTCAAAAACTGGAAACCCCGGAACATCGGTCCTGCTGGCATGAGCGGCCGCATCACCACCATCGATGCCGTTGTTGCTGACCCCAACCAGATCTGGATTGGTGCCGCATCCGGCGGTGTTTGGAAAACCTTGAATGCCGGAGCCAGCTGGGATCCTGTATTTGAGAAACAACCCATCCTCAACATAGGCTCTATCGCCATACAGCAATCCAATCCTTCTGTGGTTTGGGTAGGTACCGGCGAAGGCAATCCCCGTAATTCGATCAGCCTGGGAGAAGGCATTTACAAAACCCTGGATGGAGGTGCCTCCTGGAAAAGAATGGGCCTAGAAAAGACCCGCAACATCCACCGCATCATTGTCGATCCCAGCAACCCCAATACGGTGTATGCGGGTGCTATTGGCAATCCCTATGCGGAACATCCCGAGCGGGGTGTATTCAAAACCACCGATGGAGGTGAAACCTGGAACAAGATTCTCTTCACGAACGATACGTCCGGAGTGGCCGACATGATCATGGACCCCTCCAACCCCAACAAATTGTTTGTGGCCATGTGGCAACACCGCCGGACTCCCTGGAGTCTCAGCAGTGGTGGTCCGGGCAGCGGCCTCTACATGACTTTTGATGGCGGAAAAACCTGGAAGAAACTGGGCGAAAAAGAAGGGCTGCCCGCCGGCAACCTGGGTCGCATCGGCCTGGCCATTTCCCGCAGCAATCCCAACAGGGTTTATGCACTCGTTGAAGCCACCAAGAATGGTCTCTACAAGAGTGATGATGGCGGACAAAGCTGGACACTCATGAACAGCAATCCGGAATTCGTATCGACCAGGCCCTTCTATTTCCAGGAGATCGCCTGCGATCCCGAAAATGAAAACCGCCTCTGGTTGATCTACCAGATGATCTCCAAAAGCGATGATGCCGGCAAGAATTTTGAAGTGGTCATTCCCTACAACGGTATTCACCCCGACCACCATGCTTTCTGGATCCACCCCACCAATCCTAACTTTATCATCGATGGAAACGATGGTGGCATCGGCATCACACGCGACAAAGGAAAGACCTGGTTGTTCGATGAGAAGCTGCCGGTGGGACAATTCTACCATATCAATGTGGACAATGAAATGCCCTACAACGTAATGGGAGGTATGCAGGACAACGGCACATGGCGCGGCCCTGCTTATACCTGGATGAGCGGTGGCATCAAAAATTATTACTGGGAAAATATCTGGGGTGGCGATGGATTCGATGCCATGGCAGACCCTGATGATGCCAATTGGATCTATGCCATGAGCCAAGGGGGCTCTGTAGGAAAATACAATGTGAAAACAGGAGAAAGCTGGTACATCAAACCCCCAGCCCCCGATCTGAAAACCATGCTGCGCTTCAACTGGAATGCAGCCATGGCGCAGGATCCGCACAACACATCCACTTTGTATTATGGTAGTCAGTTTCTTCATCGCTCCACCAACAAGGGGGCTTCCTGGGAAACCATTTCACCGGACCTCACAACCAATGACAGTGCCAAGATCGATCAACGCAACAATGGCGGTATTTCAATCGACATCACCGGTGCAGAAAACTATTGTACCATCATGACCATCGCCCCCTCTGCCAAAGACAAAAATGTGATCTGGGCAGGTACCGATGATGGCAATGTGCAGTTGACAAAAGATGGTGGCAAGACCTGGACCAACTTCCGTGGCAAAATACCTGGATTGCCTGTAGGCGCTTGGATCCCACAGATACAAGCTTCCCGTCACAATGCAGGTGAAGCCTTTGTGGTAGCCAATGATTACAGAAGAGGGGATTTCAAACCCTATATTTTCCGCACCACCGATTATGGAAAAACCTGGACACGATTGCTGGATGAGAAAAAGGTGATTGGCTATGCCCTCTGCGTTTTGCAGGATCCTACCGAACCCAACCTCATCTTTGCCGGAACTGAACAAGGTCTTTGGGTCAGCCTTGACAATGGCGTTACTTTCCAACAATGGAAAAATGGTTATCCATCTGTATCCACCTATGACCTTGCCATCCAGGAAAGAGAAGCTGATCTGGTCATTGCCACTTTCGGTCGTGCACTCTGGGTACTCGATGACATCAGACCCCTGCGAAAACTCGCTGCCAACAAAGGTGTCATCAACCAACCCCTGACCGCTTTTGGCAACAGAACCGCCGTGCAAGCACAGTTCCGCAACGCACCCGGTTACGAATGGAGCACTTGGGGCATCTGGGATGCTGATAACAGACCAGCCGGTGCACCGGTATCCTTCTACCTGAATGCCTCCGGTGATACTGCCAAAACAAGAAAGGATACGGTTATAGTGAAAATCTACAATGATAAAAATGAAGTGATCCGCAACCTTCGTTGGAATGCAGATACCGGATTCAACCGCATCGCATGGGGCATGGAAGAAAAAGGATACCGCACCCCCGGTGGCGGTGGCGGCAGACGCATGGGCGGAGGTGCCGGTGGTGGAAGAAATGCAGCAGAACCAGGAGGGCAACAAGTGCTTCCCGGAACTTATAAGGTTGTGCTTTCCTACAAAGACAGCAAAGATTCCAGCATGGTAACGGTCATAGATGATCCTCGTTTGGGCAATCGTAACGCGATCAAGCTTGCACAGGCTGCCTTGAGAAATGAACTGAAGAAGAGTGGAGACAAACTGGTAGACATCATGGACCTCATGGCAGAAGCCGATGAAGCCGTGAAAAAAGTAGATGGTTACATCACGGGCATGAAGGGAAAGGAGATCGATTCTCTGAAAAAGACGACCAAAAAACTGAACGATGAACTCAAAACCCTTCGTGAATTTTTGAATGGTGTTCCACAAACCAAACAAGGCTATGGACAAGTCCCGCAAATCACGGTCATGAACCAGTATCAGGCCGCCAATGCAGCCATCAGTGCCAAGTCCATTGAACCCGGGGCACAGGAAAAAATGCTGGTAGAAAGAGCCGCAGGATTGGTGGAAGAAGCTGTCAAAAAAGCAGATGCTCTCAAGAATGGTATCTGGAAACAATACCAGGAACAGGTGAGGGCTACAAAACTGGATCCCTTTGGGAAGTAGAGGCTGAGAGGAACTGGAAACTGGAAACTAGGGACTAGGGACTATGAAAAGTCAAAGGGAGCAGAAATTGGTTTTATCCAATCTTTGCTCCCTTTAATAATTTTTTACAAACACTCGTCCCTTGTCCCCCGTTCCTTCTTTAATTTCTGTTGTTCAAAAACTGAAAGGGTTTCAACCCCCCATGTCGCATGGCTTTCCCAATGGATAGCTGATCATGGTAAATTTTAAAGCGATTGAGGTCGATCAATTCAAAAGCGATACAGAGTGATGAAATGGTTTCAACATTTTGAAGAATACGACCAATGGATTCTACCTCACGTTCGATCGTATGGTCGTCGTAGCATCCATCCTTTCGGAGCAATAACAAATCTCTGGTCTGTTTCTTCATAGTCTGCTCAATATCCTGAGAGTCCTTTTTTTGAGGGACACCCACAGTTGTTTTTATTGAGTACCCCACAGGAGCTGACAGCAAACAGCATGATAAACACCATTAGAAATAAAAAAGTTCTGTTTTGCTGCCTTTTCATGTTATTGCTAATGTATATTTTTTAGGCTAATTTCATGAATTCTGTTTCTTTTTTTAAGTTTTTTACAACCATTTCCCTACTCGAAACCACTCATGATAGGCCGAAAAATACTGGTTGCCCCACTGGATTGGGGATTGGGACATGCAACACGCTGCATTCCCATTATCAGAGAGCTCTTGCACAGAGGATGCCAGGTTGAGATTGCAGCAAGCGGTGATACAGGCCAACTACTCTTGCAGGAATTCCCCTCGCTCACCCATTGCGTTGTGCCAGGTTACGGTATCTCCTATCCCAAGAAAGGAAATCTGTTCATGTTGAAGATGATCCTTCAACTTCCCCGGATTTTTTCTGCCATCCAAAAGGAACACAAGTGGTTGATGGAAAAACAACAAGAACACCAATGGGACCTCATCATCAGTGACAACCGATATGGCTTATGGCTTCCCGCCACCAGAACCATCATCATCACCCACCAACTGCGGATCATGAGCGGATGGGGAAAAACGATCGATCGGTTGATCCAATGCATACACGACCGCATGATCCTTCGGTTCAACCATTGTTGGGTCCCAGACAACCAGGATGAACCATCGCTGGCAGGAGCGCTTTCCCATCCCCACAAAAAGCCGCACAACGCTTTTTATATTGGCCCTCTTTCCAGGTTGGAAGCAGCAACTGCGGAAGAAAAAAAGATCGTAGTGGCATTATCCGGTCCGGAACCCCAAAGAACCTTGCTGGAAAATAAACTGATCACTATCTTTTCCGATAAATCATGGAAGGGCCACGAGATCCTTTTTCTGCGCGGATTGCCCCATCTGCCTTTACCGCCTACCGCTACCCCTCCCAACCTGGTTTTTGTCAACCACCTCAACAGCACAACCTTCTCCAATACCATAGCAGAAGCATCGCTGGTGATCTGTCGTTCCGGTTATTCCTCTGTGATGGACCTTGTAAAACTGCAGAAAAAAGCGGTGCTGATTCCTACACCGGGGCAAACAGAGCAGGAATACCTGGCCCAATGGTTGCAAGAAAAAAATCTCTTCCACAGCTGTTTACAGAATGATCCCAAACTGGGAGAGGTGATCAAACAGGCATTTTCACTGCCGAAACCCACCCTTCAGGTAAATTTCGAAGGATACAAAAAGGCGCTAAATGATTTGGGCATCCAATGAACGATACGTGCCCATCATTTTTAAATTCTTTATCTTGAAAGCTTCCAAAAATCAAAACAACATGCAAATGAGAAAGATCTGCCTGACCATCCTCCTTGGATGTTTCAGCCTTTCCCTTTTCGCACAGCCCACCTTCCCGGTGAATGGCGTAGGCGATGAAAGGGAAACCATTTATGCCTTCACCCACGCAACGATCGTCAAAAACCCCCAAAGCAGTCTGCAGGATGCAACCCTGCTGGTCCGCAATGGCAAAATCATCGGTATTGGCAACAACCTGAGCATCCCTGCCCATGCAGTGGTGATCGACTGTACCGGTAAATCCATTTATCCTTCCTTCATTGATCTCTATGCCGATTACGGCATGCCTGCTGCGCAACAAACTGGCGGCTTTGGCAGAGGATTTGGACAAGCAGCCCAACTAACTTCGAACCAAAAAGGAGCCTTTGGCTGGAACCAGGCCATCAAAGCGGATGTGCAGGCATCTTCCCTCTTTGTAACAGATGATACCAAAGCAAAGTCGCTCCGCGAAATCGGATTCGGAGCAGTACTGACCCATCAAAAAGATGGCATCGCCAGAGGAACCGGTACACTGGTGTCGCTGGCCAATAAAAAAGAAAACAGTGTCATTCTCAAAGAAAAAGCATCAGCCCATTATTCTTTTAACAAGGGTAGCTCAACACAATCTTATCCTTCATCCATGATGGGTAATATCTCGCTGCTCAGACAAACCCATATTGATGCGCAATGGTACAAAAACAATGCAGACAAGGAAGGAGTCAACCTCAGCCTGATCGCCTGGAACAACAACCAGGCATTGCCACAGATATTTGAAGCAAACGACAAATGGAATGCACTGCGTGCCGACCGCATCGGCGATGAATTCGGTGTCCAGTACATCATCAAAACCAACGGCAATGAATACCAACGCGCACAGGAAATGGCGGCTACAAAAGCTATCCTGATCGTTCCTGTCAACTACCCAATGGCCATGGATGTGGAAGATCCCAACGATGCCAGATTTGTTTCCCTCGCTGATATGAAACACTGGGAACTGGCTCCCACCAATGCAGCCACCCTGGAAAAAACAGGCATCAATTTCTGTCTTACGACAGCCGATCTTCGTTCTCCTGCTGCCTTCATGAGCAACCTGAGAAAGGCCCTTGACAACGGTTTATCTGAGACCAAAGCCCTGGAAGCACTGACAACCATTCCCGCCAAAACATTGGGTGTCGATAACATGATCGGAAGCCTAGAGGAAGGCAAGGTGGCCAACTTCCTGATCACTACCGGTAATGTATTCAGCGATAAAACCTCGATCCTGGAAAACTGGGTACAGGGCAACCGCTATGCGATAAGAACAGACAAGTGGAGTGATGTGGCAGGAAAATATTCACTTGCCATCACCAACAAGCAGGGAACCAAGAGCTACAACCTCGAAGTAAAATCTGCCAGCACTGCCAGCATCATTGCAACCGATACCCTCTCCGTAAAATTCACACTGGACGGAAAAGTGGTGAAGATGAACTTCGCACCGGAAAAGAAATCACGCAATATCCTCCGACTCAGTGGCATCAGCAATGGCAATGAATGGAATGGCTATGGCGAAGATGCAGAGGGCAATCAACTTACCTGGACGGCTACCCTTGCCGGCACAATTGCTGCCACCGCAAAGACAGACAGCACCAAAAAAAGAGAGCCTTCCAAATTGGGAGCCATAACCTATCCGTTTACTCCTTATGGTTGGACAGAATCTCCCAAACAGGAAACCATCCTCTTCAGGAATGCAACCGTATGGACCAACGAACAGGAAGGTAAAATGGAGAATACCGACGTACTGATCAAAGATGGCAAGATCGCACAGATCGGTAAAAACCTTCAGGATGCAAGCGCCAAAATAGTGGATGCCACTGGTAAACATCTTTCACCCGGTATCATCGATGAACACTCTCATATCGCTGCCTCCTCAATCAATGAAGGTGGACAATCCGTTACTTCAGAAGTGCGCATTGCCGACAACCTGAATCCCGATGATGTCAATATCTACCGCCAGCTCAGTGGTGGTGTGACCAGCTCTCATATCCTGCATGGCAGTGCGAATACCATTGGAGGACAAACACAGCTGATCAAATTGCGCTGGGGTGCCAATGACGACAAACTCAAGTTTGAAGGATCCGACGGCTTCATCAAGTTCGCTTTGGGTGAAAACGTAAAACGTTCTTCCAGCAACAGCAACAACCGATTCCCCGATACCCGCATGGGGGTGGAGCAGGTATTGGACGATGCTTTCAACAGAGCCAAGGATTATGAAGCAGCCCTGAAAGCCGCTGCCAGTCCTGCTGCTCCCATCGCTACCAAAGGGAAGAAGTCCTCAACCCCAACAACCAATGCTATCAATCCTTATAGCACTATACGCCGCGATCTTGAACTGGAAGCACTGGTGGAGATCATGAACAAAAAGCGTTTCATCACCTGTCACTCTTATGTACAAAGTGAGATCAATGCAGCCATGAAAGTGGGTGAGAGATATGGTGTTACTTTCAATACGTTCACCCATATCCTCGAAGGATACAAGGTGGCGGATAAAATGAAAGCCCATGGTGCAGCTGCTTCTACTTTCTCCGACTGGTGGAACTACAAAATGGAAGTGGTGGATGCCATTCCACAGAATGCGGCCATCATGTCCCGCGTGGGACTCAATGTAGCCATCAACTCTGATGATGCGGAAATGGCCCGTCGCCTGAACCAGGAAGCAGCCAAGAGCATCAAATATGGTGGCTTGTCTGAGGAAGAGGTGCTGAAGATGGTTACACTCAATCCTGCAAAAATGCTGCATGTAGACAACCGCGTTGGCAGTATCAAAGTAGGCAAAGATGCAGACCTGGTGCTTTGGAGCGACAATCCCCTCAGCATCTATGCAAGAGCAGAGAAGACCGTTGTGGATGGTATTGTATACTTCGACAGACAGAAGGATGCTGAAATGAGAAAACAACAGACTTCAGAAAGAAACAGACTGATACAAAAAATGAACGGAGAAAAAAGAGCAGGCAACCCAATGGCTCCTGCCACTCCCAGCTATTCTGTATTGTTGAATTGCGGCGACCATGATCATAGCCATGGTATCCTCACTGTTGAAAAAGATTAAGCATCCATTAAAATGAATCAAATGAAAAAGACATTATTACCTATACTGGCAGCCCTTTTGATGATATCGGCTGCTACTGCACAGGAATCGGTATATCCTGCCAAAAAACAGGAAGCACCGATCGTCATCCTGAATGGCACCATTCACGTAGGCAACGGACAAGTGCTGAACAACAGTTCCATTGAGATCAAAGACGGCAAGATCACTGCCATCGGTAACAACATCAATGCTGCTGCCAATGCCATCAAAGTGGATGCCAAGGGCAAACATGTTTATCCGGGACTGATCCTTTCCAATTCCAACCTCGGATTGATTGAGGTGAATTCCGTTCGCGCCACTGCGGATGTTCAGGAGATAGGAGAATACAATCCTACCATCCGCTCACTGGTCGCCTATAACACTGATTCAAAGGTGATCAATACCTTGAAGACCAATGGCATCACCCATGCCAATGTTGTTCCACAAGGTGGCACCATCAGCGGTTCAGCATCAGTGGTGCAACTCGATGCCTGGAACTGGGAAGATGCTGCCTACGCCAAGGACCATGCCATTCACCTCAATCTCCCCAGCCTGTTCAACAGGCCCAATCCTTATGCGGCCTTCTTGGGCATGCAGGCACCACAAGGAGACCCTGTCAAAAGAGGCATGGAACAGATCGAAGAGATCAAACAATTTTTCAGGGCTGCCAAAGCCTATGGTGCAGAAACCAAGCATGCTGCAACCAACCTGAAATTGGAGGCGGTTCAAGGTTTGTTCACCAAAAAACAAAAGCTCTTCATTCATTGTGATGTAGTGAGAGAGATCCTGGCGGCGATCGACTTCAAAAATGAATTCGGCTTTGATATTGTGCTCGTGGGTGCTGCGGAAAGTGTTCAGGTGGCCGATATCCTGAAACGCAACAACATCCCTGTTGTCCTCAGCCAGATGCATGCTTTACCTACGCTGGCAGACGATGGAGTGGATCTTCCCTACCAGACTCCGGCGCTCTTGCAAAAAGCTGGGGTTCTTTTCGCCATCAACGATGAAGATGGACAACACCGTGGAAAGAACCTTCCATTCAATGCAGGTACTGCTGCGGCATACGGACTCACCAAGGAAGAGGCTTTGTCCTCCATTACCCTGAATGCCGCTAAAATACTGGGTATCGCAGACCGCACCGGATCCATTGAAACCGGTAAGGATGCCAACATTGTAATCAGCGAAGGAGATATCCTCGACATGCGCAGCAGCAATATTTCTTTGGTAATGATCGGAGGCAGGATCGTGAGCCTCACTGATAAGCACAAGCAACTGTACGAACGTTACAAATACAAGTACGATCTCAAATAAAGGAAGGGTTCAGGAGTGATGTACCATGCATCACTCCTGGACTCAATATCCTCTTACGTTTCGTTTTTCCATAAAATTGATGAAAGCCCTGTTCACCACGCGGTTTCCGCCAGGGGTGGGATAATTGCCGGTAAAGTACCAGTCGCCTGTATTGCCCGGACAGGCATCATGCAGGTCCTCGATGCTCTGGTAGATCACTTCAACAGGCACACTAACCTCCTCCGGTGTAATCAACTCAGCAATTTTGGCGGATATTTCCTGCGGAGTGAAAGAAGCATATACCTGACGAACCACATTTTCTGTATGCAATGCATTGTTTTGCTGCAACTCCTTGCACTTTTTGTAAAGCTCATCCAACAAAGAGGATTGTCCCCTGTCATGCAGCAAAGCCAGGGCTGCCTTGAAGGCAATGAAATCACCCAACTTGCTCATGTCGATGCCATAACAATCCGGATAACGGATCTGCGGTGCGGAGGATACGATGATGATCTTTTTCGGACACAACCTTGACAGCATCCTGACGATGCTTTCCTTCAACGTAGTACCGCGTACAATCGAATCATCGATCACCACCAAGGTGTCGGTATCTTTCTGCACAGTGCCATAGGTGATGTCGTAGACGTGTTGCACCATTTCGGAACGGTTGGCATCTTCTGTGATGAAAGTGCGCATTTTCACATCCTTGATGGCGATTTTCTCCACCCGGATCTTTCGGTTCACCATTTCAGCAAGCTTCTCCTCATCAAAATCCTTTTCCCAAGCCATGATGCGCTGTACCTTGATCTGGTTGAGAAAATCTTCCATGCCTTTCAGCAAACCATAAAAGGCAACTTCCGCTGTATTGGGAATGAAAGAGAAGATGGTATGTTTGAGATCGTTGTTGATGGCCTTCAAAACATTGTCACTAAGCCTATAACCGAGTCCAATTCTTTCGCGATAGATTTTTTCATCACTGCCTCTGGAAAAATAGATCCTTTCGAAGCTGCAGGCCCTGCGTTCTTTGGGTTCCAGCACCTGTTCGATTGACCAACTGCCATCAGCTTTTACAATCAAGGCCTGACCGGGCATGAGTTCCTTCACTTCATTCTCTTCGAGGTGAAAACTGGTTCGGATGGCAGCCCGTTCGGAAGCGGCTACAATGACTTCTTCATTGATATAATAATAAGAGGGCCTGATGCCATGCGCATCGCGGATCACAAAGGAATCACCATTGCCGATGAGTCCGCTTACATGGTATCCTCCGTCAAAATGAGTGAAACTCTTTTTGAGTACGTCTACAATAGACATGTTGCCGGGATGTTCCTCATCTTCCTTGACCATGAAGTGATGCACTACTTCCATCATGGCAGCAAGATCACTCTGTTGCTGGAAATCACCGGGATCAACATTCACCAGGTTGAACAGTTCTTCGGTATTGACGAGGTTGAAATTACCGGCAAGGGCCAAGTTTCTGGCAGGTATGATATCCCGCTTGATAAAAGGGTGACAGAATTCAACATTGTTCTTGCCCTGGGTACCATAACGCAGATGGCCCAGCAACAATTCTCCCATGAAATTCAGGTGTCCCTTCATCAGACCGGGATGCTTTCTGATCTCCGGTTGAAATTTCTCCAGCTCATTGATCTCCTTACCCACCTGACTGAAAAGATCGGCAATGGCCTGTGTGGCATTGCTTCTCAGTCGGTGCATGAAGGGGTATCCGGGTTCAGCGTTGAGCTTAACAGCGGCAATGCCTGCCCCGTCTTGTCCACGGTTGTGCTGCTTCTCCATGAGGAGATACAGTTTGTTCAGGCCATACAATGCCGTACCCTTCTTTTGCTGGTAATAGGAAAAAGGCTTCAAAAGCCGGATGAATGCCAGACCGCATTCGTGTTTGATGGCATCACTCATAAAGCGGGATGAGAGGGGCTAAATTACAGCTAATATGGGAGAAAGCAGAAAATAAAAAAACCTACTTGGTCACATAATTCGGGAACTGCTTTTTGAGTTCCTCACATTGCTGGAAATCAGGATCTACCATGACATAATAGGTGGGGAGTTTGGATTGAAACCATTTTTCAATGGTTTTGTCACGCTTTTCTGCCAAAGCTCTTTGGGCAATACGATCGTAATCATCCCTCATGTTTTCCCTGTGCGGTTCCGTGCGTTTTTGGAGATAAACGAGGCGAACGGCTTGCTTGTCCTGCTCATCCTTGTATACCATCGGCTGAGAAAACTCTCCGATTTTCAATTTATCAAGATAGGGAACAAGGTTCTTGTCCAGTTCGTCGATCGTTACAAAATTACCTCCCTGTCCCGAGATGATACCGGCCGTGAACTTGCTGTTCTGGTCATCACTGAATTTATCAACTGCCTCGCCGAACTGCAGGGTACCTGCAATCAGTTTGGAACGTATGCTGTCGAGCTTGCTTTTGGCCGCTTCAACATCTTCATCCTGCAATTGGGGGATGCGAAGGATATGCCTGATCACGGCATCATCTCCATTGCGACTGACCATCTGAATAATATGGTAGCCGAATTTTGATTTGGTCACTGGTGAAACCTGTCCTTCTTTCAACCTGAACGCTGCATTTTTGAAATCCGGATCCCAGTCCTTCTGGTTTTTATTGATCTCATAACGACCGCCATTTTGTTTGCTTCCTGGGTCTTCAGAGTACAACCTGGCAAGGGTTTCAAAAGACTTCAATCCTGCCTCCACCTGTCTGCGGTAATCTGCCAGTTCATCCTGCGCAAATTTTTCCAATTCCCTGCCCGCCTTGGGATGGAGCACAATCTGTCCGATCACCAATTCTGTTTCGTAAAAGGGAAGACTGTCCTTGGGGATCTTGTTGTAATATTCCCGCACTTCATTGGGGGTAATCTTCACATATTCTACAATCTTCTCACGCATGGCCTTGGCCAGCTTTCCATCTCTGATGCTTTTTCTAAAATCCTCTTTGATCTGATAGGTCGTTCTACCGGCGATCTGTTCCAACGCTTCCTTTCCACCATATTGCATGATGAAGCTGCGAATCCTTTGATCCAATTCGGCTTCCACTTCTTCATCGGTAACAGGAAGAGAATCCTTTTCAGCCTGGAGGATCAGGGCCTTGTCCTGCATCATTTTCTCCAGCAACATGCAATCGATGCCTGGAGGCACTTCATTGCCTTGACGCTTCATGTCATCGATGTAGTTGGTGATATCGCTCTTGAGTACGATTTTATCTCCAACAATGGCAATGATCTTATCCGCCAAAAGCTTTGCCTGCTGGGCTTTGGAGCCGAGCGACAGGAAAGCACAAAACAAGAAAATCAAAATCCTTTTCATACGTTTTATCCAACCCTCAAATTAAAGCCTATTAGGTTAAGGTTATCTTAAAGTCGTTTCTGTTATCGGCTGTAGGTTGCCAGGTCGATTACAAAGTACGCTTCACTTCTGTCTCTTCAAATGCTTCGATCACGTCACCCACCCGAATATCGTTGTAATTCTTGACGGTGAGACCACATTCCATGCCCGCACTGACTTCCTTGGCATCATCCTTGTAACGCTTCAGGCTGCCCAGCTCTGCACTTTGTCCCTCTCCTTTTGGATATTCCACGATACCATCGCGAATGACCCTGATCTTGTTGTTTCGACTGATCTTTCCGTCCAGTACATAACAACCGGCAACAGTGGCTTTGTCAAACTTGTACACTTCCCTGATCTCCACATTGGCCACGATCTTCTCTTCCACCTTGGGTTCCAACAGGCCTTCCATGGCACTCTTGATCTCTTCGATCGCATTGTAGATGATGGAGTAAAGTTTGATCTGAACGCCTTCCTTCTCTGCGATCTTGTTCGCCTGCAAAGAAGGACGAACATTGAAGCCCACGATGATGGCATCAGAAGCCGTTGCCAGCAATACATCGCTCTCCGTGATTTGTCCCACAGCCTTGTGCACCACCTTGATGGCCACCTCTTCCGTAGAAAGCTTTTGCAGAGAGTCGCTCAACGCTTCTACCGAACCGTCCACGTCACCTTTGATGATGATGTTCAGCTCCTTGAAGTTTCCAAGGGCCAACCTTCTTCCGATCTCGTCGAGTGTAATATGTTTCTTCGTGCGGATACCTTGCTCACGCATGATCTGCGCGCGCCTGTTGGCCACATCCTTGGCTTCCGATTCGTCTTCGTATACCTTGAATTTCTCACCTGCCTGTGGAGCACCGTTCAATCCTAGAATCAGCACGGGTGATGCAGGTGGGATGGCATCCACTCTTTTGTTCCTTTCGTTCATCATGGCCTTGACCCTACCGTAGTACTGTCCACTTACCACCAGGTCTCCCTGGTGCAAGGTTCCGTTCTGTACAAGGATGGTAGCCACATAACCACGGCCCTTGTCCAGTGTTGCTTCAATCACGGTACCACTGGCTTCCCTTTCAGGATTGGCTTTCAGTTCCAGCAATTCAGATTCGAGCAATATCTTTTCAAGAAGCTTGTCTACATTCAATCCTGATTTAGCCGCGATCTCCTGGCTTTGGAATTTGCCTCCCCATTCTTCTACCAAAATGTTCATTTGCGACAATTGCTCATAAATCTTTTGGGGGTTGGCACCGTCCTTATCGATCTTGTTGATGGCAAAGATCATTGGAACACCTGCTGCCTGCGCATGGCTGATGGCCTCTTTCGTTTGGGGCATCACCGCGTCATCGGCAGCAACCACAATAACGGCAAGGTCCGTAACCTTGGCACCACGGGCACGCATGGCGGTAAAGGCTTCGTGACCAGGTGTATCCAAGAAGGTGATCGACTTACCACTGGGAAGATCCACATGATAGGCACCAATGTGCTGGGTGATACCTCCGGCCTCACCGGCAACCACGTTTGCATTGCGGATATAGTCAAGCAGTGATGTCTTACCATGATCCACGTGACCCATGATGGTGACAATAGGAGCACGGGGAGAGAGGTCTTCAGCTGCATCTTCTTCCTCTTCTTCCTCCATCTCCATCTGCTTTTCCATGTCGATGAACTCCACTTCATATCCGAACTCAGCCGCTACCAGTTCAATGACTTCTGCATCCAGGCGCTGGTTGATGGAAACCATGATGCCCAGGCTCATACACTTGCCGATGATTTCTGCAAAGTTCACATCCAGCAGGCTGGCCAATTCACTCACGCTGATGAACTCAGTGAGTTGTATCTTGTTGTCTTCTCCTTCACCCTCAGCACCTGCCTCCATTTCTTCGCGTTTGAGTCGGCGAAGTTTGGATTTGGTGATCTTGGCCTTGGAACCACCGCCACCAGAAAGCTTGGCCTGTGTTTCCTTGATCTTGTTCTGTATCTCTTTTTCGTCTATCTCTTTTACTTCCCCTTTTCTCACAGCACGCATACCGCTTCCGGATCTTTGACCGGCAGGACGCTGTTGCTGTGGTTGTCCTCCTTTTTGGATGGAGGGTTTCTGACGCTCGGGTTCTTTCTTCTCAATGGGGATGCGCTTGCGCTTTCTTTTTTCATCCGCAGCTCTTCCCCCTTCCGCTTCAGGCTTCAATTCTATTTTACCAATGATCTTAGGACCCTCCAGTTCCGGTGCTTCAATCTTCACCCTCTCAATCTCCGGTTCGGCAGGTTTAACAGGTTCTACCTTCTCAGGTTCTGGAACAGGCGCCTGAACGGGTTCCTCTGCTACTGGCTTTTCCACCTCTTTCTTTGCTGCACCACGCTTGGGTCGGGTAGAGGCATCCAATGCATCAAGGTCTATCTTGTCAAGAATCTTGGGACCGGTAATCTCAGGTGCTTCGATCTTGACATTCTCCACTTCTGTTTCTACCGGTTTCACTTCTTCAACAGGCGCAGGAGCGGGAACCGGTTCGGGTGCAGGGGCAGGCTCAGCCTTTTTCTTGGTATCCTTTTTGAATACGATTTCCTCTTCGTCCTTCTTTTTCTTGGCTTCTCCAACAGATCCTTTGGGGATCTCGATGGCATCGCTCTTGGCTTTCGCTGCCTTGTCTGACGAGAATTCCTGCTGCAGGGAAAAATACATTTCCTCTGTCAGCTTGGATGTTGGTTTGAGATCATCCTTGCTGAATCCCTTGCTGACCAGGAAATCCACCAACGTATCTTTTCCGATGTTGAATTCCTTGGCCGCAGCCATTAACCTGGGTGTATTTGATTCTGACATTTATCCTCCTTAAGCTTTTGTGCTTGTTTCTTTTACTTTTTATTCATTTGATGCTTAATCCTTCTCGAATTCAGCTCTCAGGATATCCCTCACCTCATCAATGGTTTCCTTCTCAAGATCAGTTCTGCGCTCCAGCTCAGTTGCCGTAAGGTCGAGTACACTGCGGGCAGTATCACAACCGATGCGCTTGAGTTCTTCAATGATCCATCCTTCGATTTCATCGCTGAATTCATCCAGATCGATATCATACTCTGCCATCTCTCCTTCATTGTCGCGGTAAACGTCAATATCAAATCCGGTCAAATCTTCTGCCAGTTTGATGTTGACACCACGCTTACCAATCGCCAGGGAAACCTGGTCAGGAGATACATAGACTTCAGCACGCTTGCCTTCGTTATCGATGTTCATGCGGGTGATCTTGGCAGGTGTTAGGGAACGCTGGATCAACAACTGGATATTGTTGGTGAAGTTGATGACATCTATGTTTTCGTTTTTCAACTCCCTCACGATGCCATGGATACGGCTGCCTTTCATGCCCACACAAGCTCCCACCGGATCGATCCTGTCGTCGTAGCTCTCCACTGCCACTTTTGCACGCTCGCCTGGCTCACGCACGATCTTCCTGATCACGATCAAACCGTCAAAGATCTCTGGTACTTCGATCTCCAGCAGTTTGGCCAGGAACGAAGGATGGGTTCTGGAAAGGATGATAACAGGACTGTTATTCTTCAGTTCCACTTTCTTGATAACAGAACGGATGCTTTCGCCTTTTTTGAAATAATCGGAAGGGATCTGCTCAGATTTGGGGAGGATCAGTTCATTGCCATCTTCATCGATCAGCAAAACTTCTTTCTTCCATACCTGATAGACTTCTGCATTGATGATGTCTCCTACACGATCACCATACTTCTTCACCAGAGCATTTTTCTTCAGATCACCAATTCTACTGGCGAGGGTTTGTTTGGCAGCCAGGATGGCACGACGACCAAAGTCCATGATGTCCACTTCTTCGTAAAGTTCTTCCCCTACTTCAAAGTCGGGCTCTATTTTGATGGCTTCACTGTATTCGATTTCCATCAGGGGGTTTTCTACTTTGCCATCTTCCACGATCATGCGGTGACGGACAATCTCGAGGTCTCCTTTTTCGGTATTGACGATTACGTCGAAACTTTCATCCGATCCGTATTTCTTGCGCAACAGGGTTTTGAATACATCCTCAAGCACTTTCATGAGCGTGGGACGATCGATGTTCTCTGCTTCTTTGAAATCCTGGAACGATTCGATCAAGTTGATACTAGCCATAACTTATCCTTTTATTGTTCTTACTTTTTATGATGATTAAAATACGATCTTGACTGTGGCTGCTTGAATGTCTTCAAACAGCAGAAAATGCTTCAGCACTTCCATCTTTTTCCCTTTGCCTTTCTTCTCCTCTACTTCAATTCCCTTTTCATCCGCCTGAAGCAATACTCCTTCTATGTGTTTCCCTTCTTTGGTTTCCACTTCCAATGTCCGGCCAATGTTTTTAATATACTGTCTGACCAATTGAAGCGGTTCATCAACCCCCGGCGAAGAAACTTCCAGGGCAAATTCACCATCCTTGCAGATACCCTCTTCAACAATCTGCTTGTAAAGTGCCCTGTTGAGCTGAACACATTTCTCAATGGTAACCCCTGCATCTCCGTCTACATATATATTGATATTGTTGATGGGACGAATATGGGTCCTCACCAGAAAGTACTGGGGATCAGCGGCCAACAAGGCCTCCACCAACTGCTCTATCTGATGTTTTTTTTCTTCTGTTGCCATGGTCATTGAAACAAAGAAGGGAACGAACCCGTTCCCTTCCTCTTTGCTATCCGGTGCAAATATACGATAGACCCCGGAATTGGCCAAATTGTTTGGCAAGGGAGATCCACCCGGTTTTGAAGGGAGAATCACGACTGGGAATGACCAGGATCATATTTTTTTTTCATGAATACCCTACCTTCAATCCTAAACCTACCTTTCTGCCATGGCACAGGAAAACCTGAACGATTTTTACACAGAAAACAGAAAACTGCTTACCGAATACCTGGATGTCAGGCTGCAGTTGCTGCGACTGGGCTCCATCCGAACCCTTTCCAGAACGCTGGCCATGTTGATCCTGCTTTCGGTCATCAGCCTCATGACCCTTCTTTTTCTCGTTTTCCTGGTTATTGCCTTTTCCATCTACATGAGCAATGTGCTCGACAGCACCGTCTGGGGATTTGTTTGCGGAGGATTGGTATTCCTTTTTATCCTCCTGCTGACAATTGCCTTCAGAAAACCCTTATTTCTTAACCCCCTCATCCGTCTATTTATCATCACATCTGCCCGGGAAGACGAAGAGGATGAAGAATTTTGATTTATGAGAAGGAGAATCCATAACATCCAAAGTCTTAACCGATCCATCTTTGAACTGAAAGAAAAAAAGAAGGATATCGAGGCAAAACTCGATGCCAATTTTTCCAATCTGAAGGGCAATTATTTTAACATGACCCTGAACACAATGTTCGGCAATCGAAAGTCTCCCGGTCATTTCTGGGCGGACATTGTCAGTCGCGTCATGGAAAGTGAAAAACTGCAGCATGGCATAGGAGACCTGGTTACAAAAGCGGCCGACAAGATCGGAGAAGCACTCAGGGGCAAGGGCTAAAACCGGGAGAAAGGATTTTACAATAACTTTGCAGCCATGTTCAAGTATATATTGCTGGGCTTCACCCTCTATTTTGCCTATCGATTCCTTTTTGACTTTTTATTGCCCGTCATCCGCACAACGAGACAACTAAAAAAGCAATTTGATGCGGTAAGAGAACAGCAACAGGGATATCAGCAACCCTCACAAAACGGAAATACTTCCTCTACTGCTAACAAGACACCAGCGCCAAAGGCGGATGATTACATTGAGTTTGAGGAGATTCGATGAGCCTTGTTATGGGGTATTGCCATGTATTTTCACAGAAGCATTTAGGTGAATACCAACTCCTTTTTCTTTTTTCATTGAATAAGATCCGCCATAGTGCTCACAGCGGTTGACAAGGTTCACCACCCTCAGGTTTTTAAGCGTTCTGTTAAGATCGAACTTGGGATCATTGAAAGAAACTTCCAGCAGTATAAAATCCCTTTCCTGGGTAAGGATGATGCTGGCCTCTGTGGCATGAGAGTGGTTGGTGATCCGATAGACAATATCCTGGACCACTCTCAGCATGGTCAACTCTGATTCCCTTGGAAATCGCTTGCCCCCTAAAAATCCATTGATATCCAGCTTAATTTTGATATTCTTGTCTTTTCCCGCACGATTGATCTGGTCCTTCAGCAGGTCTGGCAGGGAAAGATGGTCGAGTGAATTGGGGTTGATGAGATTGCAGATCTTGTTCACCTCATCTACAGCACTATAGATGATGAATTTCACTTTCTTGGTGTATTCTCCCATTTCTTCGTTCACCATGGGGATCAATTCCAGCATCATGCGTGCAGCGGAAAGGATCTGGTTGACGTTGTTGTGTAATTCGCTGGCCACATAACCCCTGTCTGCCTCCATGTTGCGAATGATGGCATCTACCACCTCCTTTTTCCTGAAATGCTCAATATCCTCCAGCTTTATCTTCAATTCCTTCATCTCGGTGATATCGGTATGTGTTCCAGCCACTACCAGGGGCTTGCCTTGGGCATCCACTTCCACCACTACACCCCTTTCCAATACCCAATGGACCTTCCCTTTTCTGTCTTTTATTTTGTATTCGATACAATGATGATCCTGGGTACCATTTTTATACTGCTGATAAGATTCCATCATCAAATGCTTGTCTTCAGGCAGGGTGCTTTCCTGCCAAATGGAAGCTCCCTTTTTCTGATTTAGGTCTGCAGTTGGATAACCAATCACTTGATTGAAGTCTGTAGAGAAAAAAGTCTCCTCGGTTAACAAATTATGGGTCCAGGCATAATCGCCCAACCGGTGCATCAGGAGGCAGATCTCTTCAGGATTGCTCCATTTTTTTGGGGTTTTTTCATTTGAGGGTTCTGCTGTTTTTTTCTTCGATGAAGTAGGTATTCCCATTGACACACAATATTGTGCCCCAAACTACCCTGTAAGCCAAAAAGCGATCAAATAAGTAGGTGAACAAGTAGGTGAAATGTGATTTTTAGTAATTTTTACCCCCTAAATCAGGATCGAACCAAGATCACCTGCTACTTCGAGGGCGGTAGCGGAAGAAATACCCTCGTATATTATTTTCTTGGAACCTCTCTCAGTAAGCTGAAATTCCAAAGCTGAGAACATGCTTTCTTCTATCCGTCCATCCATCAACCCAAGGATGGGTGAAGCCAAAGTGGTGGCATGATCCCTTGTTGCCTTGCATTCAATGCGGAATCTTTTGTTCTCCATCATCAAGTGAACATGGTGTAGATCGGCGAAGCATTTCCGCAACCTTGTGCCGTTATAGGTAGTGAACTGAATGAGATCACCCTGCAACCAGAGTCCGCATATGAATCCTGTGAAAGACGATCCCAGCCAGGGGATCTTGGCAATGGAAGATTTAAGGGATATGCCTTCCTCCTGAAAATGGTTAGACTGCATCCAGATATAACCGGATGGGAAAGACCTTCCCCAATCTTTTTCAATATAGCCTCTACCACCATCCATGCTGATATGCTCCCCTTCCACCTCCAGCCATCCCTGGATGGCATGGTCCATGCTCACAATCCCATGATAACACTCCATAAAAGGGACAAAAGAAAAAGGGCCCATGATACCAGGCGAATAAAAGGGACTGGGCCAAGGTACGTTTCCGGAGAATTGCATTTCCCCTTTTATCCCATCCAGATCCAGTTGAATTTTTTGGGATGAAAAAAAAGAACCTGCCACCCTCACTTCAAAACTTTTTTCCGAAGGCATAAAGTCCTGGCAATCAAAACGATGGTACCGTGAAGTGTATGTCTTGCCATCCAATACCTGCACGAAAGAATGCCCGTTGCCATTTGAATCAAAAGCGATGCCGGGTATAAAGGCAAAAGCCTTGTCTTTGTTATGATTGAGCACTTTGAAATACCAGCCTTCAAAGTAGTTCCGCTGTTTGCCCCATCCCTGAAAACGTTCAGGATGAAAGAAGGAAGAAAATTTTCTCAACGTAGTCATGACTTTTCCAACACCTGAAGAGCATCCTCGTCTTTATACTCCAATACCAATGACTTAAGTTGTCTCTTGAGATCGGCGATCAATGCCTTTTTGGAGGGATCGTTGATCAGGTTTTTCACTTCTAGACGGTCGTTTTGGAGATCGAAGAGCTCCCAGGCATCATGGGGACCGTAAAACCGGATCAGTTTATAACGCTCGGTTCTGATACCAAAATGGGGGGCAACATGATGGGGTTGCGGGTATTCATAATAATGATAATACATGGCCTTGCGCCAATCCTTTACAGGGGAACCCGACAACAGGGGAGCAAAACTTTTGCCATGCATGTCGGCAGGCACCTTGATTCCAGCCAGATCAATCAGTGTTGGAGCGAAGTCGATGTTCACCAGCATGTTGTTAACCACCTTTCCAGGGGCCAACTTGCCGGGATACCGCATGACAAAAGGGGTACGCAGACTTTCCTCATACATGAACCGCTTGTCGAACCATCCGTGTTCACCCATGTAAAAACCCTGATCTGAAGTGTAGATCACGATGGTGTTTTTCGCCAAACCTGTTTTATCGAGATAATCCAATATCCTGCCTATGTTGCGATCCATGGATCGGGCAGTAGCCAGATAATCCCTTAGGTATCGCTGGTATTTCCATTTGATAACTTCTTTGGGATCATGCTTGATCTTGTTGTATTCGGCTTCCGCCCTGTCAAAATAGGATTTGTAGGCCGCTTTCTCTTCAGTTGACATCCTGCCAAACATACCCTTCTTGCTATAATCGACACCAATTTTTAAATCATCATGCAGAAGCATGGTCTTGTCGATGGTCATGTCCTGTTCCAATGCTGCCCTTCTTCCCACATAATCATCGTTGAAGTTGGCAGGATAAGGGAAGGTTTTGTTTTCAAATTCAGCAAGGTCCTGCGGATCGGGCATCCAGTTCCGATGGGTTGCTTTTTCCCCCACCACCATGAAAAAGGGTTTGTTTTTATCACGACCCTCCAACCAATCCAATGCAAAATCAGAGATCAAATTGGTGACATAGCCTTTGTAACGGGTGGTGTCTCCTTTCATGTTGATGAAGTCGGGCTGAAAATAATTGCCCTGATCAGGGAGTACCCTCCAAAAGTCAAAGCCATTGGGCAGCGATTGCAAATGCCATTTTCCTATCCATGCAGTTTGATAGTTGTTTTCACCCAGGATTTTTTGGATCTGTTGCTGGTTTGGGTCAAAGAACCTTCGAGGTCCATTGTCGCGCAAACCATTGACATGGCTGTATTTGCCTGTGAGCAGTACGGCCCTGCTGGGTGCACAGATAGAATTGGTAACAAAAACATTTTTCATCAGCGCACCCTCTTTTGCAATACGATCGATGTTCGGCGTCTGCATCAGCTTGCTACCATAGGCGCTGATGGTTTGCTCCGTATGATCATCGGAAAAGATCACGAGGATATTGGGACGTGCTGATTGAGCAAAAAGTGTATGGAAAGAGATGGTGAAGAAAAGCAGACAATAAACTAACTTTTTCATGCAGCAATTAATAAGGGGAATGATATCGGCCAATTCTTTTTCTTGATCGGGGAAGGAACTTTTTATAAATGATGGATAACTCAACGGACTTATAGTTGGATGCAGCGCCTTTCATGGAACTGGCATTTACATCATAGGAAATACCCACTTGGAAGTTATCATAAATATAACCAACATAAGGAGAAACAGCATCGTTCCATCTGTAATAAACCCCTGCATTCAGCATCCTAACCCTGTCTTCAGCATAATCTGAAGGATTGAAGAGAAAACCAACGACTGCACCCAGTGACGTGATAGATGCTCCATCCTGAATCAGGTGCAAGGCACTAAATGTAGCGCTGAGGTTATCAGAAAAGATGGTACCAAAATCAGCATGTGCCGTATACCTTGGCGCGATCTTGGGCGAGGGATTGTTCATCAAGGATCTTTTTGAACTCACGAACCGATAACCTGATAATCCAAGATTTAAAAATGAATAATCTGTATCATAAGTATAGAGAATACCTGCAGTAGCGGATGTATGAGAAGACGATCCAACGATTGCAGTTTCACCAGTGGGAAGAACCTGGTCAAAACCTGTACTGGACAATTGTTGATCAAAACTCAGTGCACCCATATCCAATCTCATGCTACCACTCACCAAACCCAAGGATGCAGACAGTCCGTTGCCCTTTTCATCCAATGGCTGATGATAGGAGGCGTTGAGTGATAAGAAATTGGTTTTGTACATGCCGTCCATCACTCTTTCTGCTAGAACCATTCCGCCCAAACCAAAATAACGTTGGTCATCAAAACTTTTAATTTTCCCGTCAATGGAAATCGTTTGGGTGGAATAAGGAGATACATTGCCGATCCACTGTCGCCTGACAATACTGGACACACGCCAATCCGCATCACTGCTTCCACACAGAGCGGGATTGATGGTAAGCGGAGAAGAAATAAACTGAGAAAAATTGGGTTCCTGCGCGCTGGATACGAATACCAAAAGGATCAGCGAGAAGACACCTGCCAACTTAAAAATAATATGTTGTTTGCTCTTTATCATGTTACCGTATCAATAATACACTTCCCGTTAATTGAATCTTTTCCCCTTTGAGGTTGATGCCTTCAGCAACCCATAGATATGCATCCATCGGTTGGGCCTTGCCTTGGCTCATGCCATCCCAGCCATTGGCCGTAGAACGGGTTTCAAAAACCTGTTTGCCGAATTTGTTGAAGATCCTCAGATAACCAAAAGACTTCATCCCGGCAGTATATGGGAACAGCTTATCATTGACACCATCTCCATTGGGCGTGAAGGACTTGGGAACAAAAATTGATACGATGGCAGAATCAAAAACCAGCACTTTCAAAGTATCCACGGTAACGCAACCAGAAGATGCTGTCAAATGTATAAAATAGGTTTGCGTTTTGTTATAGGAGAAAACAGGATTCTGCACATTGAAGAAATTCAATCCCCAAGTTGGTTTCCAATCATATTCATACCGCAAGCCCTCAAACTTTCTTGCCGTTAGCTGGATGGGGCGGAAAGAGTTGGTACTGATGGTCTCGAGTCTAGCAGCACGAATTGGCTCTTCGATCATGATCAAACTATCCCGGGATACGGAATAAGAACAGGTTGGCACAATGGCAGAGAGGGTGATTTTTTTCAAGCCGGACTTCTTGAATGCGGCAATGGCATTGTATCCTGCAGCTGAATCCTCCCCATTGAAATTCCACTTCCAGCTTATGTTTCGTATGCTGGAGGTATCAGAGAAATTTAGAAATTGTTTTTTGACATTGATACAATTAACTGAATCGTTGGTAAATGAAATACGGAAGTTTTTCAAGTCTGTCATGCGAATTGCATTCGTTGTCCAATTTCCGCAACCCACCGAATCGGTAATATAGGCTTTGTAAAGGCCTTCAAAACTGGCATTGTGGTTTACCGTGATAGCGTTGGTGATGACCGAATCATTTCTGTACCATTGATATGATTTTGCCAGCGGACTAATGAACAATGGCTGATATTGTCCGGTACATATCAGTGTGCCCGAGGGAGCATTGATGGAAGCAACTGGCAATGGATTTAGTTTTTGAATGATTTTTGCAATGCCTGTCGTGGCAGAAACTGTGTCACTTGTACAAAAAGCATCACTCACGTTCACGATGGTAAACCGATAGACAGAGTCATTGGGCATGACCGGTCGAACAAGGATGGAATTGGATTTGGAAAAACCACCCACCTGTGTCAATAAACCATCCTTGTTATCAATATAATTTATCGACCAAGGTGCCGTACCGGTAAAGGAAAGAGAAAGTGTGTCGCTTGAATTGAGACAGAGAATGGGAGGACCACTGATCTTGACTTTTGGGGTAGGATTTACGGCAACCTGCAGTTGAAAGGGTTTTCCTATGCATCCATTGGTACTGGTTTCGATCTGGTATCCTGCAAAGACGATGTTATTCCCACTGTTGGTAAGTTTTTGCCTTATGGGAGAAGTGAATGCGGTGTCATTGGAAGTATACCCCCCCAAGGAGAATGATGGATTTACAGCGTTGAATTTCCACTTGTATACTGTATTGGGTGGAACACCCTTGGGTGAAAAAACAAAAGGTTTGCCATCACAGACAGATTCAGTTTGGTCACCAATTTGAGCAATGGGTTTTACGGTAACAAATACATTGAAAGGCTTGAGACTGCAAACTGGATTAGAAGGATTGATCGTGTAGACAGCAGTGGCATTGGAAGTGATTGAACTGCGCAAGGTGTCATATACCAATGTTTGGGGAGTGTTTTTAATGGTATAGGAATTAAGCGAGCCGGACGGCAATATCGAAGGTTCTGACCAGGTATACGTCGTTCTCATGGGCTCAAGGTCAGGTGGCAAACTGAATTGTTCTCCACTGCAAATGGTTATTTTTTGGTCTGGTACCTCAGGAGCGGGATTGATCAGGAAAGACAAAAACTGCGTACTATCCGTACAGCCATTGAAAGTTGTCCTGTACTGATATTTGATTTTTACAGGGGCTGTGGTTGTATTGACAGGAATTTCATCAATGAGAAAGGTTCCCCTGGCTTGGTCATTTTGCAAACCAGCAACGGTATCCCGCGTCCATGTGAAGATGGTGCCGGGGGTATTGCTGGATGGAATGTAGCGGAAGGGTGTGCCGCTGCATATATCCGGCAAAGTCTTTGAACTGCTCAAAATAGGAACAGGATTTACCACAACATTCATTTTGAATGGATTTCCCAGACAACCACCCGAAGCAGCACCCGGAATGATGGGAACCAGGTCGTATAAGGCAGTGGCAGGAAAATCAGTGAGGTTTTTGATGGACCCACTCAAACGGTTGAGTGGAACAAGCGTGTTTGCTGTTCCTCCCACCAATCCATTTTCAAGCTTGGGAAGGTTCCAAAGAAAAACTGCATTCACATCATTGGGTGGGGTGATGCTGAAATCCGATCCACTGCATACCGATACGGTTTGATCATTAAGGGTTAGCACTGGATTAACGACCTCATAAACCGTTTGCTGATTGCTACACCCATTTGCTGAAAGTGTAAATACATAAGGTACTTTGACTATGTTAAAAGTGGTATTGGTCAACCTCTCGCTGATACTATTGGCCCCATCGGTAAGCGATTCCTTTATCCCGACCACATAAGATCTTGACCAGGAAAATGAAACATCACGGGTATTGCTGACAGGTGTATAATTGAAAACCGATTCTGAACAAATGGGAACGGGCTGAATGGGACTGGTAAGAATGGGTTTGGGATTTATAACAACCGATACGGTTTGTGTTTTGTTGTTTACACACCCATTGTACAATAGGGAAAACTTGTAGTTCACGGTCAAAGGATTGCCGGAAGTATCAACCAATACCTCACTGATATCCGCGTATCCGGATGAACTGTCATTTACCAGCCCCGTCATCTTTTCTCTGGTCCAAGTGAAGGCAGTACCCGGAAAATTGCTGACGGGAGTATAATTAAATGATGTTCCACTGCAGATGGCAGGAGGGGTCAGGGGACTGGTAAGAACAGCTGAGTTGGCTTTGACATTCACCCTTACCACGAAATTATTCCCAACACAACCGTTGGCAACGGGAACAACACTATAATAGGCTTGCCCTGTTGTGGTATCACTGTTGGTATTCCGCAGTGTCTGGCTGATCAGTGGTTTCAATGCAGCCTGTGGCGATCCGCCTGTAATGCCGTTGGAATAGGTTGGTTCAGCCCATTGGTACAGTGAGCCGGCTGGAAGGTTTTTAGGCATGGTAACGGTAAATGCACTTCCACTGCAAACAGTTGAAACCAATGTATCCGTTATATAAGGTGATGCCTTGACGGTAACAACAATGGAAAATGGTTTTCCAATGCATTCTCCAAACCGGGGAGTGACTTTGAAAGTGGACATCACATCAATGGAATTGGTGATATTGGTCAGCACCTGACTGAAACTGGGTACCGGTATTGTTTGGTCTGTACCACCGAGAACAGCATTGGGCAAATTATAAACCGGTGCATCCCATGTGTAATTGGTGATAAAAGGCAGAGGGGATGGATTCATGGAAAAGGGATTCCCCGGACATATGGTGGTGTCTTTATTGGTGATGGTTGGTGTTGGATTAACAGTGGCAACAAAAGTGAAGGGACGTCCCACACAACCCTGAGCGACGGGAACAACGGTATAAGTGGCCTGAGAAATATTACCTGAAACATCCAACAAGGTTTGGGTGATGCTTTGAACCGGTGAAGTATTGGCAGAAGCCCCCTGTAAAGCGTTGGCAGGTGAAATAACTGGCAGGTCCCAGGAATAAGAAGTTGGGATCGAGGAAGATAAGTTGCTGGTGGGTGAAGTGGAAAAAGATGAACCACTGCAAACAATCTTTGAAGCAGTTGAAACCACTGGGAGCGGCTTAACGGTAACTTCCAGCGTAAAGGGATTTCCTGTACAGGTTGCACTTTTCGGAATAACAGTGAACTGAGCTGTTCCCCCGGCAGCTACTCCTCCGTATGATAATTTTCCGGCAATAGATGTATCTCCGGAGGGATTGATATTCTGCGCACCTGAAGTCAAAATAACATCTGACGACAGGGTTGGTGAACTCCATGTATAGGTGGTTCCCAATGGTACGGGATTGGGGGTGGCATTGAAATTCTCACCACTGCAGATACTGAGCTTTTGCAAGGATACATTCGCTACAGGATTGATTTTCACGACAACTTTGACAGGAGAACCAGCACAATTCAGCGTGGTCGTGGGAACAATGGTAAAATCTGCATAAGAGGTAGTGGTTCTCAGGTTGTTCAGAATGGGAGCAAAGGTCAATTGATTGGTCAGGCCCGATGTCCCTGAACCGGAGAGCGATCCGGCAGGTACCAGTACAGGCGTACTCCAGTTGAACCTGACATTTACTGGCAATACGGAGGTTGGAGAAAAGCTAGGGGCTGATCCGCTGCAGACAGTCAATGTATCCGATGGCAATTTGAGCACAGGAGTAGGATTCACTGTAACAACAAGATCAAATGGGGTGAAAGCAACACAGGATCCTGCCCTGGCATACACATTGTAGGTAGCCGTTTGGGGATCCACAGAACTGTTGTACAATGTTTGACTGATGGGTGCATCCACATATTCAACCGGAGCCGTTTGGCGCAAACCGGTTCCTCCGGTAAGGACTGCGGGGTCGCTGTATTGTGGTGCCGACCAGGTATACTGGGTATTGGTGGGGATGATGTTTCCAGTTGTTGATGGCGTGAACCTCATTGGAGACCCTCCGCATACCGTTGCTGTAGTATTGGCAATCCTGGGCCTTGGGTTTACTGAAATAAATGTCTGAAAAGCAGGTCCTGTGCAGGTAAATCCAGTGTAAACATAAGCAGGATAAACAGTATAGGCTGTATTGATCGGAGCATTGGTATTGTTCGTGAGGGTCTGATTGAAAGTGGATATTCGGGCTGCTGTTGCTACAGAAGTTCCTCCGGACAAGCCAGCGGTGTTGGGGTTGGTCCATGTGAAAAACACACCCGGAATCTGAGTAGTAGGAACAAAGGAGATACCCGCTGCACTGCAAATGGTATCATATCGGGTGGGGTCTTTGATATAGGGTGTCGGGCTGATCTTGTAGGTAAGGACCTGCGTATTGGTACAACCATTTTGTGCAATCATGCTTACCGTGTACGGAACATTGACATCATTGGCAGTGGTGTCAATCAAATTGTCATTGATGAGGTTTGATGTACCACTGGCGGCAGGCTCACCCAGTATTTCCGGTCTGGACCATGCCCATCCGTTGGAGGGGACAGCTGGTGTAGCCGATGCAGAAAAATTGATGTTGTTGCCACAGCCAGATGAAAGAGCATTCCAGGTGGCTATGTTGCTGATGATGGGTAGCGGCTGAAGCGTTACATTGACAACATAGATCTTACCATCAGAGGCAGTAACCCTGTAGGAGATTGTGCCGGTCGTTGCCGGATTGGTATTCAGACTAAGTGTCTGCGTTACCGTTGTGGACGCGGTGGCTTGGGGGGAAGAACCCTTGACATTGTTCGGAGTACCCGTAATGGTCCAGGTGAAGGTAGTTCCTGCATTCAGCGTTCCAAAATAGGTGGAGAGATCCTTCGTAGTGCCTGAACAAAAATCCGGAACCGTAATTGTTGTCGTCTGCGCCTTCAGCTGTAGGGTAGCAGCAACCAGCAGGATAAGGAGTAGTAAAAACGAGCATTTACCTCTACCAAATGTTGGAATGGGTTTGAACACGGGTATATTGACTCCTTTTATCTCTAAAAGTTTAAACGCGAGCTGCATTGCCTCCGAGTCTACTTTGCAGGAGTGATGACGATGTTACGGTATTCAACAGGACCATGATCGCCCTGCAGGAAGATCGGGCCGGGCAATCCCTCTTTGCTGTCAATCGCCCCCCCGGTGATACCGGGAATGATCTGATCACTGATGATGGTTTTACCATTGGCGACAACCGTCACGCGACGACCGATCAGCGTGATATCGTATACCTGCCACTCGCCTGCAGGTTTTACTGCCATTTGATTGGGGGTTAGAAATCCATAAACCCCTCCAAACAAGTGCGAATCCGGCTCGCGTCCATAGCTGTCTTCCACTTGCACTTCGTACCTGCCACGGAGATAAACACCGCTGTTGCTTCCTTTGGGATACCTTACTTCGATATGCAACTTGAAATCATTGAATGTCTGATCAGTCATGATGTTGGATCCTGACTTGGGACTTTTCATGATGCCATTTTCAACCACCCACTGGTTCTCAGGTTTTTGTGTATGCCATCCCTTGAGGTCAGTTCCATTGAAGAGCTTGATGGGTGTTCCCCAAACTGGAGCGGATGTTCTCTTCAACAAAGGTGCCCTTTCCGCTACAAAAGGATGGGTTTCGCCCTTGCTGTTGCGGATGGTTCCGGTGATTTTGCCATCATTCAATACACCATTGAAAATGAGATCTATATTGGTTCTGTCCCACTGGGGAGGTATGCTAAAATTCACTTTCCCATTGTCAAAGTTCACCTCAGAGATGGGTCTTGCGCTACCGCCTTCTGCAACAAACTGTCCGGTGAGGGTCCTGATTCCGGAAAGATTGACTTCTAGCCAGGAGGGTACAACCCTGTACCCTTCGTCAACTGTAATATCCCATCGGCCAATAATCTCTGGCAATTTGGGGGCAGAATGGTCCTGTGCAAAAGAATGACATGTTACAAAAAGCAAAAGCAATGAAAGGATTTTTCTCATAATAGATGCATTGATTACCGAATATAAAAAATAAATTGCTGGTCTGTGAAAAAATGCGTTCTCTATCTCCTGATTTTTCTTTTCCCGGCAACAAAAGCTTTGTCACAAACTGATACAGCCTTCTGGTTTGGGGCGCCTGATCTCAATGGTGTCATCGCCAGTGGACCCAATGCTGACCGTCCCATATACCTCAGGATTTCTACCTCAGCATCCCCAGCTATCATTACGATCTCTCAACCTGCGAATCCTGGTTTCACACCCATCAATGCAACAATCGGAAGCTTTGGATCAAGATCATTCGATCTGACGGCCTTTATTCTCTCCATTGAACATGATCAGGTCAATACTGTTTCGAAAAAGGGATTGCTGATCACATCGACTGCCCCCATTTCCTGTTATTATGATGTTGTGAATACCAGAAATGGAAGTACCTATTCATTGAAAGGCAACAATGCCCTTGGAAAAAAATTCACGGTCCCCTTTCAAATGTCCTTTGTCAACAGAACGAATTCGGTTGAAGCCACCACCAACAAAAATGATTTTGTGATCGTAGCATCGGAAGACAATACAGCGGTACAGATCAAAGCAAAGAACGACCTGGTTGGTTTTGCGGCTGGCAGCATACATTCGGTCACCCTGAACAAAGGGGAAACCTATATGTGCCGGGCCAATACCAATAACCCTGCGCAAAGGCCAGGCGGAACATTGGTGACCTCCAACAAACCTATTTCCATTTCTGTAAATGAAGATTTATTGCAATACCCTGCGGCTGGCTGTGCCGATGCAGGAGGAGACCAATTGATCCCTGATGAGCTGGCCGGCACTGAATTCATTGTGGTAAAAGGAAGATTCAGTGGTACAAATCCTGATTACTTCTATGTTTTTGGAACGGCCAACAATACCATCATCAAGATCAATGGAGCGGAGGTGGCAACCATCAATGCCGGAGAGAATTATGAATGGAAATTGTCGGATGAATCCTGCTACATGGAAACCAGCCATCCGGTTCAGGTCTATCATGTAACAGGGTTTGGATGTGAGGTTGGGGCATCTG
>Ga0315907_10001222_pt1 | contig 35238 bp, 69 predicted proteins | sample LakEriMetagenome_3_FD_203525 | JGI IMG/M metagenome (GOLD analysis project Ga0315907, IMG submission 203525) | Freshwater fungal communities from buoy surface, Lake Erie, Ohio, United States - Buoy 12 MA123 | ecosystem: Environmental > Aquatic > Freshwater > Lake > Lake biofilm | place: USA...
TTACAGGATAATGATGAATTGTCCTATGACTCTCCTGAAGTGGTATTCCCTTTGTGGAATAATATTGTTGAAACAGCAGGAATGAAAGATGTTGCTGTTGATATCTATGGCGTTCATGTTGAAGTAACTTGTGCTTATTGGCGCAAGGCTAATCAGATACACGCTTGGTTTGTAAAGAATGTTCAAGGTGGAGAAGATAATTGTGGAGAATACTATGTATCCCATGAGAAATTGAAATCTCTACTTGATCTTGTGAATAAGGCTTTGGCAGAGCGTAATCCTAATTTGCTACCGCCACAAGAAGGATTTTTCTTTGGCTCTACTGATATTGATGAATGGTATTGGAAAGACCTAAAGAATACTAAGGCTAAATTGGACAGAGTATTCTCCCTACCCGAAATGTCCAAATTGTCCTTTTACTACACTTCCTCATGGTAGAAGGGCGAGGGGATTTGATTTTGTCAGTCCCCCATGATAGGCTCTAGGTATTGAACGAAAGGAAATGAAAAATGGATAAATTAGAATACGCACTAAAGGTTATTGCTAACTGCGACCTATGCTATGGCAAGGGTTATCAAGGTTGGGCTAATGGCGAGGACTTTGATATTGAGGACTGCGAGTGTAATATTTATGGAATTATTTTAGATGATGACGGCTCAGTAATCTATGATAATGGTTTGCTAAGTGAGCCAGAATTATTTTTGACTAGAGAGGCTAACTAAAATGGGAAGTAATTTTGCTAACGAAATGGCTAGTGGCGTGTTAGATGATTTAGGTATTCACTTAGATTTGGAAACTCAGATAGGAATTCACTTGTCGTCTAATCACTATCCGCCAGTGCCTAAATTTATGGTTCCAATTTGTATTGAAGCGATAGATGCCGTCAATGATGCTGGACTTTGGGATTTAGAAATTCCTATGCCTGAAGGAGTGACCTATAAAGGTTTGACTACTGCGCCAGCATGGGCTATTATTGAACAACACCACTTACAGGCTTGGCTAATTGAAAGAGAGGAAGTCTAATGAAATTTGATGAAATGCTAGGAAAGGTGCTTGAAATATTCCCTGAAGCACTATTCCACGATGATGAAACAGGTGAGGTAGTAATCTCAACAGGCTTCAGACTTGTAAATGATGAATTAGTAGCGATGGAGGAAATCTAAAATGGAATACACTTATGCCCTTACCACTTCCTATGACGGAGAATTGGTAAATACCCTGCGAGTTTCAGACATGATGACTGCGGTTGATGCTTGGACTAAATGCGTAGACTGCGGAGATGCTAAGGAATACGCAACTTATAATCTTTCAGACCCAACAGGCAAGATGTATACTAAAACTTTTTATCGTAATGGAGAGGTAGTGATGCGCTAAATGTCTGATACAATAAACAGTATGAAGTTAGTTCCAGCGGATCTACTAAAGCCAGACCAACTAATGGAGGGCGACCTAATAAAAATTGGCGAAGATATTGTAGAAGTAATTGAAATATCTAGCGATGGCGCTGCCGATAATTGGTTTATTGAAACTAAAGATGAGTTTGGTGAAAAAGAAACTTTTACTTTTCACTATACTGAATCTATTCCGCTTTATGTATTTATTGAAACAATGGAATAAATAAAAAGTATTTTGTGTGCTTCCCCGCACAAAATGCCCCCGTGCTGTCCGATTTGTACCAATTGTTCTCATGTGTTTAAGATCACATTAAAAAGCCCCCCGAAATCTCCCCCTGGATTGAAATTGTCAGTCGCTTCTGATAAGATTATTTATCTAAACGAAAGGCAAGAAATGTTATCAACCGCATTAGCAATACAAACAGCAACACAAGACGCAGTTATGGACGAAGTAATTATGTCTATGGCTGCCGCTATGTATCAAAACAAAGACAGTATGGACTCAGATGAATTCGCAAAAGCACTATTTCATTATTCTGCTAGTCTTTCAGCACTTACCGCAACACTCGTTACAACTGTCTGCTTGACAGAAAGCCAGTTAGATGAGATGATGAATACTATAAAAGAATTTGACTCACTAGGAAAGGACATAACAAATGGAAACTAATGAAACAGTAGCGCCTGAGCATTATAACCCCAACCAACTCGTAACCTATAAAGTTATTGAGAGTGGTACTGCAAAATATCCAACTGTAAAGGTTGTAGACCTTGAATGGGATTTACATCAGAATCGTTCGAATGTTGCAAACCTATCTCAATATATTTCTAAAGTAAATCAGTTAGAGAATCAACTTGCTAACTATCTTGAAATGGATTCAGAAGAAATTGTTTCAGATATTTGTAGCATCTTTGGATTCAATCCAACTAAGGAGATTGAATTTGAAGCAACTGCAACAATTACTGGTCGTGTATTAGTTGCACTATCAGACCTTGCAAACTTTGATATTGATGACATTGATTTGACTGTTTATGCAGATTCACACTCACATGATGTTGAAGTTGATGTGGAGGTTGACCACATTAGTCGCATAGACTAAAAAAAAAGACCTGAGCAAGTCTATAAACTGCTCCTGCCCACGTGCGGTGTGATCTTTATCACATTTGAGATTTTGACATTTTTATGTGTTTATGATAAGATTATTTTATGAAGAAAACACCAGAGGAATTACGCAGGCTTATGGAATTACGCCGTAGCAATGCTGCCTCTGCCGTACCCTCAAAAAAGAAATACAATAGAAAGAAAAGTCAGTCCTCGCTGATACAATTGAGGAAAGAAAGGGCCCCCCATGACTAAACTAAAACGCTCTAATGATAGGAAAGTGGCTAATGCTGTATCAAAAAACGGAAAGACCCCAACAATTGCCAACACTTTTGGATTGCCTAGTGGTAAGGCTTACTCATGTCCTGGTGAAACCTCTGTATGCAGCAAAGTATGCTACGCAGGAAAACTCGAAAAAATCTATAAAGGTGTAAGAGATAATCTGCTACACAATTGGAATTTACTAAAAGACGCTAACTATGAAGAGATGTATGACTTACTTTCTGCAATGATAAAAGAGTTTATTGTTGATTGTGAAAAGAAAGACGCTCCTAAACTATTCCGCATTCACTGGGATGGTGACTTTTTCAATGACGAATACGCAAGGGCCTGGAAGCATGTCATCCTAAATAATCCTGATGTTCAATTCTGGGTATACACTAGAGTGAAATCCGCTGCCCTAATTCTCAAGGGTATGGATAATCTATCACTATACTATTCTGCAGATAGCGAGAATGTAAAAACCGCTGTAGACCTAAAACTAAATCATGGTGTACGCATGGCATACCTTGCACAAAACTTTGCAACTGGTAAAGCAGATGTAAAAGAAATGATTGGAAGACCTGCTGCAAAATGTCCTGAAAATGCAAAACAAATTCCACTAATCTCAACTAAGGGCTCGGCTTGCGTTTCGTGCTCACTTTGTGTATACTCTAAGAGCGACATAATTTTCTCTGCGAGTAAGAAATGAGATAAATGGATACCAAACAAGTTATTTTATTATTGCTGTTTTTATTTATTTTCTTTTTATATCAGTGAAAGGGCGGCACGTCCGCAAAATCTTTGGTTTGTCAAGTCATTACAATGTGATTATAAACACTTTATAAATCCCCCCGCAGATCCCCCTGAATTGTATTTTTGACATTTTTCTGCTAGACTTATACTATAAGCAATAACCCCACAACGAAAGGAAACACAATGACCCTCGGAGGATACACTTATCAGATTGGTGACCTATTCACCACCAGCAAGACAGGCGTTACAGGTCGTATCGCAAGTTTCGCACCAATGTCTAACAGTGTTACTAGAGTTAGTCTTGTCTTGGCAAATGGCTCTCGCCGTTTGGCTATGGTAAAGACCAGCAAGTAATCTCAAAATGTGAGAAATGTCAGACCTAGATTTGACATTTTTCTCCAATAATGTCATAATTATACAATAAGCAATAACCCCTAACAGAAAGGAAACACAATGTCAGTAGCAACAGCAACATACAAGGTAGGCGACACCTACACCACACAGAAGTCAAAGGTCACAGGAGTAATCACAGAGATTACACCACAAGCCAATGGTAATGTTCGTGTAAAACTTGATGTCAATGGTAAGTCACGCTATACCACTTGGACAGCAAAGTAATCTTAGCAATAACGCTAACCTCTCCTGAGCATGAGAAGGATAAACTGCTCAACTTGATTTTCTAGTATAGAAATGCTAAACTAGATACACCCCACTAACGAAAGGACAGACCCAATGTCAAGAGGCAAAGCCATAAATGTCAAGATTGCTACAACTAAAGTAATCAAGGCTCTTGAAACAAAACTAGCCCAAATCCAAAAGGATAAGGCTAATCAGAAAGTAAATGAGGAGAAATACTCAAAGGCAACAGAGAAGTGGAACAAGGAAATTGCTAAGTTAGCACTTGCTCAAATCTCTAAGGCAACAGACTTATCTGCTAATGTTCGCTGGAACGGCGAAGTAAATGTTGATTTCAATTTACCAAAAGGTTCTATTGAATTACCTGTAATGCCTGAGAAAGATTTTGAGTCTTTCAATGATTGGCAATACAAGGAAATGGTAGATGAAATTGAAAACGCTATTCGTATCCTAAAGATGACAGATGAGGAAGTAGTTTCCACATCTACTTACAACGCTATCGCTAGATACTTGTAATAAAACTTTCCTGAGCAAGAAATAAAACTGCTCACCAATAAAACTAAATAAAATTGGGTGACAGCCTGCGTTCAAGGCAGATCTATCTGCGAAAGTCCCCTGGCACTCCCTAACACCTGAGTATGGAGGAAATCCTTTAGTGTCTAAACTGCTCCACCTCAAAATCCCCCCGTGCCGTTATCCACAGGTTTATCCACAGGTGTGAATTTGCTCACATTTACGAGATGTCCGATTTATCCCCTATCTAACTATACAGATTTGCATTTGTCAGCCTATCCTGCTATACTTGAAATTCAATAACTACGAAAGGATAAATAAATGGCGCATGAACTAGAAACGCAAAACGGCGTTGCTTCATTTGCTTCTTTTCGTGAACCTGCTTGGCATGGTCTAGGCACAGTGTTCACAGAAGAAAAAACAACAAGCGAAATGCTTGCTGCTGCTAATCTAAATAATTGGAATGTTAGATTAGTTGATGTTGAGATTCCATCTACTCTTACATCTGATAAATCTTATCAGTATGTTGTTCGCACTAACCCCACAGATAACAATCAAACAGATATTCTTGGTGTTGTCGGTGAGCGTTATCATGTTTTGCAGAATGAAGATTTATTCTCATTCGGTGATAATATCCTTGACGGCGGAGGTCGTTGGGAAACTGCTGGCTCAATCAAGGGTGGTCGTGTTGTATTCGGCTCTCTCGCTCTTCAGCGTGAAACAGTATTAGACCCTAGCGGTGTTGCAGATAAGGTAAAGACTTATTTACTTATCAATACATCACATGACGGCTCAATCGCTATTCAAGCAAGCATTACACCTGTTCGTGTTGTGTGTGCTAACACTCTCAATCTTGCACTAGGTGGCAAGAAAAAGAAAAATGGTATCAAGCAATCATTCAAGATTCGCCACACTCAAACTGCCAATGGTAAAGTGCAGATTGCTCGTGAAACTCTTGGGCTTGCTAATGCTTACATGGACGAATTCGACATCATGGCTAAGGCTATGTTCGAGAAGGAAGTCAATGCTAAACAATTCAATGATATTATTCTTGCTGCTTATCCAAAGCCTGATAAAGATGCTAAGGGTTCAATCAAGAAGTGGGAAAATAAAGTTGATGTTATCAATGACATCTATACAGGCGAATTCAATGGCATGATTGCTGGAAACGCTTGGGGTGCTTTCAATGCACTAACCGAACGCCTTGATTGGTATCGCTCCGCAAGAGGTGGTTCTAACGAATCAATCCTTGCATCTGCAAGTGGTTTTGACCCTGCTATCAATGCAGAAAAAAATCGTTTGCTAAAAGTTGTGCAGAATGTAATGCAACTCGCATAACAAAAAATTCCTGAGCAAGAATTCAAACTGCTCAGCAATTGGTTCCGTAGATTAGTCTGGTTTAAATCGCTACACTGTCACTGTAGAGATCGTGGGTTCAAATCCCATCGGAATCGCAAAGAAAATCGGGACGTGGGAATTCGGACATTTTGGACATAAAAATATCAATCTTAAATTAAATTACGAAGAACGAAATAAATCCCCAAAAATATCAAAATCAAAAACAATTACGATAGAGTTGACATTTCCCCGATTATCTGCCATAATTAATACATGACCCAAACATACAAACCATACACCATAAATGAACTAGTCCAAGAAATCTACGAGGACAACCTATCGCACTTTGAATTTGAGGAAAACATGGGTGGAGACCCTTGTGACTGCAGCCTACACATCACAATGAATACTATCATGAAATACTGGGAATAACAATGAATCTAGAAACATTAATTGAATTTATCAAGATTACTATTATTAGTCTTGAACAAGACCTAGAAGGGCTTAATGAACAAATGGAAGCATTAGACCCTGCTTGCAAAGACTTTGCTGATTTAGATATTGAATATAACTTCATAAGTGGACAAGTGACAGGTATGCGGTATATACTTAGTCAAACACAGGAAGGATAGTAATGGAGATATCACCAACAACCCTGGACCCATATCTTCAGCGACAGGTCGACCATGGTATCAGCGGTATCGATATAATGCATGGTCACCTAAAGGTATTAATGCTAGAGGCTGAACAACAACTAACAGAGGCACAGAGGATTGAGGAAGAGAATGACTATTCCGACGCCATGGAATCTATGGAGCGCAAGTACTGGGAGGGTCAAGTAGACGCCTTAGTACATCTATATAGTTTGACATATGACCTATCATTCGCCATTGCTGCGAGGGTAGATGAGTGAGGAGATCTATGCAAATCACATTAAGAAGGTTTGATTTATTTTCCCGATTCTGCTAGAATTGGATTACGACCACTAGAAAGGACCCCACATGCCAAACTGGGTATATAACTCGTTAGCAATAGAAGCAATAGAGGCTGACCCTAGTCAGATTACTAAACTAGTTTCTCAAGTCAATCAACCATTTCAAAGACAGCATGACCAATGGAACTCTGATACACATCAAATGGAATTGTTAGATGTTGAGTATTCCAATCCTGTCTTTGCATTCTGGAACATTGTAAAACCTACAGACCTAGAAACCTATGCATTACAGAAAGACCCTAACCATGATGATTCTATTATAGATTTTATGGGTAATAACTGGTATGACTGGAATGTTCGCAACTGGGGAACTAAATGGGATGTTGCTGTTCATGATAAGGAACAGTATCCTGAAACTACTATGGAGCATGGTGATAAGTCAGTTATTTATAGTTTCAATACTGCTTGGTCCCCTCCGATTCCTGCGGTGCTTGCCCTATCAGAGCAGTATCCTGATTTAGTCTTTCATCTGTTCTACCAAGAAGAAACAGGGTGGGGTGGAGACATGCAGATTATGGGTGGTGCCACAATCAGAGAGCAACACTATGAATCACAGTGTAGAGATTGTGATGCAACTGACTGCATGGAGTATTGCGATAACGACTGCGGTGAGATTTGTAATGAGTGTAACTATCTAGGTGAGGCTGACCTTGATGCAGTATCAGAATGTGAGATTCACAAGGCATACCTAGATGAGGAGCATGTGCCCGAATACCGCAGACTTGACAAAGCCAACGCATAATGAGATAATTGAACAAACGACCCAAGGAGATAACATGGCAAAAATAGATATGGATAAATTAGAACTAATCGGCAGTTTCGGTGTCGATAGTGGACAAGCAATGGTAGGTGACCCCTGCTATCTTGATGAGTGGAAAACTAATCGTGATGAGGAGTGGGACTTGGCAGGCAAAATAGGCCAATACTCCTATCAAGGTGCTAGTGCCACCACTATTGATAGTTCTGCTGGAGTATTAGGCAACGGTAGGTCAGTAGTATTCAACACAGGCTACGGCGACGGCGTCTACCCTGTTTATGCTGAATTCAATGACGACGGTAGAGTTGCTCGTATTGTTATTGAATTTGTTAGTGATGAGGAGTAATTAATGGGAGCCCGCTGTAATTTCGTTTTTAAACAATCAGAGGACCTGGCAGTTACGTTGTACAGCCACTGGGATGAGGACAACATGTACACTGTCCTGGCCCATGCGCTGCAGCATGCTCGTCCTAGGCTGCAAATGGGAGATATCCCATATGCCACTCGAATGGCCATCAGTTATATCATCCAAGACTCAATCCTGGAAGAGACTGGCTATGGAATCTATGCAATGGACCCTAGCGACCAGGCCTTTCTGGACCACCCAATCACAATTGACCTTACAGATATGACAGTAGGCAGCGGTGATGACTGGCACACCATAGAAGAATTTATTTCATATCACTCAAATTTAATTGCGAAGGTCTAGGTTGGGTCACCTGGATCTTGGGTGGAGGGGGCAGCGTGGGGTTGCCCTTTCCACCAACTTTTGGTACAATGATAATGGAGGAGGACTATGCGTATCAGACGAAAACTAACTGATGAGGAAAAAGTTGCTAACAAAATTGGTAATGAGATTGCTGACCTCAGAGTAGACTTAGAACTAGTAGGTCAATATATGGCACAGTCACAGCCTTATGTGGTGTATAATCGTTTACAGGTAATAGCAGAAGCAGCCAAGGAAACCAAGGAGGGCACCAACTATGCCAGAAACAACTTTTGAGAACAAAGCCCTTATATTGGGACAACTCTGGTTAAACTATAAATCAGATGATGAGTTAGCAGATTTCTTTGAGTACAACGACTTGGGGCTGCCGCTTGCCTTTGCATTTGCCGAGGGGATAATTAATAGTACTCCTACACTAGAGCAGTATATCAACGAGTCCTGGTTCTTATTGTTAGAGGGACTAGGTATTGAGGATACAGGGTTTGAAGACATTACCGATCTTCTGGAGGAAGAAGAGGCGTAAAATCGCCCGTGCCATATTTTTATCTGTTTGTCAAACCATCAAACCTTATTACGAAAAGACATTACGAACCCCTAAAACTTTCCCCCTGCTGAACATTACGATCTAAACCTTTATATCCCCAAACCTTATACCATGGATATCCTGGTTTGTCAAATAGGTGTATAATTGTATTATGCCAAGACACTTTGCAAACCTTTATAACCAGAAGTCTCATAGGCATGATTCTAAAAGAGAATATGATCAATTCACTGAAGACATGAATACTCTAACAGGTATGTTGTATTCTATTGTTACTCTTAAGGCTTTCTTTCCTTCTAAATCCCCCGCCAAAAACGCAGATCAAGCGGGCGGGCCCGCTCCCTATCCACTACCGCTGCAAAAAGCGGGGGACAAAGAATAGCCAAACTACCCCCTATACAATAACAAACCTTTTCTCCTGGTTTCCTATATATTTTATAAAGTTTTGTTAAAAAACATTACGATATTGGCAAATTTTCCCCTGGTTTTGGTATATTTTTATGGGCATATTTCATGCATACAAGGACTTGACAAACCACTATTTTGCATGTATAATGCCCAAACCTTATATCGGGATATGATGGTTTGACAATATCGGGCATATGTGGTACGAAGGTTTGAAGGTTTGGGATATGAAGGTTTGTCGGTTTGACATTACGAACAATCTATGGTAAGCGCTCCCTACTCCACTATCCTCCACTTTACTCCACTTTAACCCTATCTAATAATATTATCAGTAACATTTTTCTGTGGATAACTTATAACTGTAGGGTCAATCCACCAATCTTCAAATGGAAGACCGTAGTGTGGTTCTGTAACATTTTCTCTAACTAACTCATATCCCAAACCAGACAACAACTCTTTCTGCCTATCTTTGATAGCCATGTTGTCTGGATTCATATAAAGATCATGCTCAAAGGTTATAGTAGAAAATCTGTATTTTTCCAAGGGCAAAGCAAGCAATGTCATAAGTGAGGCTTCTGCTGGATCAATATCTATCTGGAGATAATCTATCTGCTTAGGAAGGCTTAGCCTATCAAACAAAGACTCATAGTCAAATACTGTGGCATCACCAATATAGCACTTATTGACCCTATTGAGGTTAAACTCATTAACCCTATCTTGGACTATCTCAAAGGATATGCCTGTCCAGCCATGCTCTTTCTCTAACATATATGTATTGCTTCCATCTGTTGAGTGGTATGCTCCTATTTCCACATAAAAACCTTCTCGCTTATTATTAAGCATATCCAATGCAAATTGATCTTGACCTACTTGACTATATTGCATATTTTAATTATATCATCAAAAATATAGACAAACCTGTGGATAAACTAATCAAAAATACCAAGACTATTTCTAAAATCTGTTGGAGCCTTAAGAATTTTATCGTCTGGAACTGAAAGGTGTGAATAATCTGACAGGTTTTCTTCATTAAAGAACCTTGCAAAAACCATTAAAACATGCTCTCCTTCTTTAAACCTTTTATGAACTCTCCAATGAACCTCTTCATTTGCATTAAAAATTAAAGCGCAGTTGTCGTTCAATCTGTATGTTTCTAAGTTTAAACCAATATCCCAGAAAGTGTTAGAGTCTAACTGAATATTTATTATTAGGTCATTAGAATCTCCATCAAAATGTGGGGGTAGGTGTGGCTCTCCATACAAAGGACTATAATCTACAGACATGACAGAACCCATCTTTAAAGGAAGTGTACTAATATTTTTAACAATATTATTAAATTTTTCAATGGTTTCTGGCAATAAACCATGCTCTAGGTCAGAAACACGAAGTCTACCATACCTAGCATCAATATGAGAATCACCTTCTGATATTATTTTAAGCATATGATCTATTTCTTTTTGTGAAAAAATGTTATCAATTCTAGTTATAGACATATAAAAATTATACCATGTGCTGTGGATAACTTTCGACGGTATACATAAAAACCCCATATGGACATATGCTACAATGAATATATGTACTGGTCATGGATCTTAGCAGTTATAGGCGTAGCAGGTATATACTTTGTTGGCCGTAAGGACAAATGGGGATGGTTTGTCCTATTATTCAACGAATGCCTGTGGATAACCTATGCCATATTAACAAACCAGTATGGATTCATATTCTCAGCATTGGCCTATGCTATTGTCTATATCAGGTCATATATTCATTGGTCTAAAGAACCAGTAAACGATATACATCTATAGGCATTATAGACGATACTAACCGATAGTGCTCTTATAGAGCATATGAAGGTTTGTTATTCTATTTTCCGCCGAACTTTACATACCGCCGAAATTTGAACCTGTGGATAAACCTGTGGATAACTATGATACAATGGGATTATTATGATTAGAATACTATGCTACAAGTGCGGAGTCGTATTTGAAAAAGATTACGATACCAAGACTTTATGCCCGAACTGCGAAGATAAACTATTCGAGCAACAATCCTCTTTTGAAGAATAATACAGTGCTATAATATTTTTGTATATGGATCAAGAAATGCTAGACAAGATAGCCAAGATCATATCTCCCTATCTCAAAACCAAGCATAAAGAAAAAGAATCTCATAAACTGGCAATATTAATACTTGAGGCAGTACAAGGCTCAGATATCACGAACACTCTTTTATAGCCCTATTGACCATACGGATCAAACCCTTACGAGTTATTTTCGACGCATCAAATGTCTCTGTATAACCACCTTGGGGCATATCGTCCTTATCCAGGAAATGTCCATGTTTGTCTCTTAGTGTATTTAGTACTAGGGTTTCTACGGCTCTTGCTTCATCCCGCCGAGAAAATGACCAATACTTGATTAGTATCCAACCCTTGGTCCTATGGCTTGCAAACCTTTTACCCGACACATCGGATATACCCACCTTTATAGCCTTGTATATAGGGCTATAGAGGATATATAGTAGGGTCATTAGTCTATTATACTTGACATACCCTTCCAAATTTGAGATAATGGTTTAATGAAAATGTGTAGCGATTGTAAGGTTGCTGAGGCGAAACATACTTATTGTAGGCAATGTCAATCTATTCGTAATGCTGCATACCATAGAGCCAATCCAGAAAAAAGCAGACAAACTAGCAAAAAATATGATAAAGCAAATAGAAACAAAAGAAAAATTCACGAAGAAAAATATAGAAAAGCCAACCAAGACAAGGTTAGAGAATGGGGAAGAAGAAAGAACAGAAAGCGTGAAGCATTAAAAAGAAATAATGGACATTCTCCCTACTCTGAAAAACAAGTTTTAGATACATATGGAACCATATGTTACATATGTAAAATAGAAATAGATTTATCTGCTCCAAGAAAATGTGGAGAACCTGGATGGCAAAAAGGTCTTCAGATAGATCATTTTATTCCAATATCTAAAGGTGGGCCAGACATGCTAGAAAATGTTAGGCCATCACATGGTAAATGTAATATTGATAAGAAAGCAAATACGGTATAATTGATATATGAACGAAGACAAAGTAAACCAAAGCGTTAAGGCTCTAACAATCCTGTTTGGCATCATTATTGCCATTGCCATTGTCGGCGCTATACTTGCTTGACATACTCTGACAAATCTGTCATAATAGTAGTATGCAAACATTTCTACCTTCTCAAGATTTTGTGCAATGTGCTAAAATATTAGACTCAAAACGCCTTAATAAGCAAATTCTAGAGTGCTATCAAATTCTAAATGTTTTATCTGGAATGTCGCCTACAGGTGGCTGGCGCAATCATCCAGCAGTATTAATGTGGAAAAATTTTGAACGAGGCTTATGGTATTATGTACAGGCTATGATTGTAGAAGCAAAATCTCGTGGCATTAAAACTGAAAACAATGAAGCAAACCTCAATAAACTAAAAGATCAGTGTTGGGATGATTGGGGCAATGACGCTCCAGAGTTTTGGTTTGACGATAATAAGTTATCTAGGGTTACCACTACACACAGAGTTAGTTTATTTAACAAAGATCCTTTATACTATGCAAGTTTTCAACCACAGATAAATAGTTTCTTTAACTCCCCTTGCTGTCCTGAACGCAAACTCCCCTGCAAATATTATTGGCCGACACACGAAAAGGAAAATAATGTACTCGTATGACAATAAAATACATGTAATAGAAAATTTTATCAGTAAAGAAACCTCACAATTTTTAGTAGAGAATATTAAAGATCGTACCGTATTGTCTCCAGATCCTACAATATCTGCTGGCCCAATGCTTAGTGTTGGATTAGAGAATATAAGTCAATCTAATAAAATGCCCTGGCATGTTGAAAATTTTAAAAATAAAGAAATTGTTATTGATGTTGTTACTATGATATTAACATCAATGAGTAAAACTGTTTGTGATTTTTATAATTTAGATTATGTACCAACTAACTTTTTTTATTCTAAAATGACTAAAGGTGGTAAAAATATTTTACACATGGATAATTTTTATAATATATCGCATGATAAAATAATTCCAAAGCCTCATAACAGCGAAGACAGATCTGGACTTTTATACCTAAATGATGATTACGAAGGTGGTCTACTTAGATTTCCAAAACAAAATTTGGAACTAAAGCCAAAACCTGGAACATTTATTTTTTTTATGGGGGATGATAGTTTGCCTCATGAAGTAACAGAGGTTACGTCTGGAGAAAGGCACAACATTATTTCTTTTTATTGGCCTAGGAACAAAGTGGGAAATAGGCAGGATAGGTATATGCCTACAGAAATATGAAAAAATAAAAGTATGGTATTATTGACACATGATAAAAGATCAACAAACTAAATGTTTTTTTTGTAACAAAGACGCACAGTACTTTGATGTTGTTTTAAACAATAAAGACTATATTGTTGCAGATGTTTGTAATGACCATGTTTCTATAGAATATGTATCATGATCATGAGCAATATAATTAACTTAAATAATTTTGATACTATAGGCGATAAAATATATGTATATAAAAATTTTTTATCACACGATGAGTTGGAATCAATACTGTCATATATAAATAAAATTGATAAATGGGCCAAGGAGTATAATACATGCGAATCATCCTATCATGATAAAGTTTCTTTTATTCAAGAAAAAATACAAGACCTTCTTTCAGATGGATATTTTTCAAATCCCACAAATGTTATAAAAAAAATGAGTGTTGGAAATTTTTGGAAAGCACACTCAGATGTTCATGACTATGAAGAAATTGAAAAAAAATCTTTAAAATATGTTGATGGCGATGATTTTGTAGAAGAGAAACTTTCTGTCTTTGGCACAATTGTTTACTATAAAATGCCTGAAATTGGTGGTCAACTATTTTATCCCAAACAAAAAATAGAATATTTTCCTTCTCCTGGAGATTTAGTAATTCATGGATCTGGTCCAGATTGTGAGCATGGGGTTTCTAAAATAATAAGTGGTGAAAGGCTTTCTACTCCAAGTAATATTTTTAAATATGTAAAAATAAAAAAAGAAAATTATAATGAAAAAAAATAGAAGAATTTTAATAGATGGGTCTGAGGTAGAATCTTATGATAAACCAGTTGATTTAATTATTCATACAAAAGCCCCAGCAAAATGGAAACTTATAGACCTTGAAACTGGTCAAGAATATATTGGATCTGAAATACCACATTTGTCTTTTGCTGAAATATTAAGAAATAAGGTAGTTAATGGCTTTATAGGATCATGGACAAAAACAAAAGACAGAGATATTTGACAATTAAATGAATATAAGATATACTTAACATATAGATAAGATATAGGAGGATAGTAATGGTTGCTGCATGGTTTTTAATTCCCGCTTTTATTGCTGGATATGTTTTTTGTTATTTTGTAATGACATTAGGAGTTGATCAAAATTAATTATGAGTAAAACTCTAGAGTGTCCAATTTGTAAAAAAGAATGGGAATTAAGATGGGGAATCATGGCAAATGAGTCTTTATCTAGACATATGAAAGAACATAAGTGAAACCAAAAGCACACATTTATGATGTAGATGGAACACTTGCAAATGTAGACCCATTTCTGCACCATGTTCGTGGTGGGAATAAAGATTATGATGCGTTTCATTACTCCTCTATTGATGCCCTGCCAAATTTTGATGTCATTGAGATGTTAAATAATTCTTACAATGATAAATATTCAGTAATTATTGTTACATCTAGAAAAGAAAAATATCGTGGAATAACTTCTTTATGGCTGCAAAAAAACAACATAAGAAGCCATGCTCTTTTTATGAGGGCAGATGAAGACAATAGGCCTGACTATGAAGTAAAGAAAGATATATTAAATAGCATTAACAAACTTTGGGATGTAGAGCATGCTGTTGATGATAACCCTCATGTAATAAGACTTTGGGAAGAGAGCGGCATACCAACAACTAAAATAGGAACATGGGATGGAGACCGTTCATAAAATATGGTATTATTGATATATGGGCAAAATATTTTGTAATCAAATTTCTAAACTTGGCATAGAATATAAAGAGATTTTTGAAGATATAATTGAAATAGAAAATTTTATATCTAAAGAAGAAATAGACAGCCTTTTTGACCTAATTAAAGAAACTAAAGAAGAAGACTGGACAACTGCATATATGGATCAAATTAAAAGGTTTGCCTTTCTTAAATATGGAAGAGATGATGTTGACAATCTTGTTGCAGAGGGCAAAGTTGAAATCACTGATAGGTGGACAGACAAAACTCTTGTAATTGATAAACATCCTATTACTGAAAAGATTCATGAAAAAATTAAAACGATAGTAAAAATGACAGATGAAAATTTTATTTTTACTGGAGGAGATACTATACAAAGAATGTATGATGGAGTTAAACTTCATGAGCATACAGACCAACATACAGATCCATCCGTACAATATGCCAGCATACTATACCTAAATGATGATTATTCTGGCGGAGAATTATTTTTCCCTAACTTAAACATAGACATAAAACCAAAACCAGGTACGCTTTTAATTTTTCCAGGATCAGATAAATATAATCACGGAGTAAGGGTTGTAAATAAAGGACCAATAAGGTATGTGATTGTTGGTTTTATAAAGATAAAAGATTTTTATAAAAACAATAAGTTTTAAATATATTTTTGAGGCTCATTGTCTAAAACAATTATATTTTCATTAAGTTTTAATGGATGAAGCCACTTACTTACATTCTCTGGAGTTTTATCTTTTAATAATTCACAATACTCTTCAGACTTATAATTATAAAATGTTCCTGGATTTTTATCTGCTCTTAAACAGAAATTAGAATATGCAAATCTTGAACCAGAAAGAACTTTTTTAACTCCATGGCTATAATCTTCTAATGCTCCATGAATAACGAGATCTCCAGGCTGTACGGCAATAGTTATATCTTGGTTTGGATAATAAACTTCTCCTCCAGTAAAATCTCCAAAATAAGTAATAACTCCAAATTCTAAAAGACAACAGGTAGACCACACATCTGGAAGAGTTAAGTCTTCGTGATTACCTTCCCCTGGACTATCACAGTGAGGCAACATTTCAGCACCTTCTTTAAAATGTAAACATGTCAATAGTGGATGAACTACATAGTCTGGTGCTAAAAGTTCTGAAACCTTTTCCCATACTGGAAAAAGTTCTATAATTTGTGGAGTTGTTCCAAAATTCATTTCTTCAAATGGATGCTTTAATGATTGCTCTTCATCAATTGAAGCATTTATTTTAGCAACATCTTCTTTGCTAACAAAATTAGGGAAATAGTATATTTTTTCATGCAACTGTTGCAGTCCTGGGGCGCTAAATGTCATAAAATTATTATACCATAAGTTATTAATATCTGAATTTACGCTCAATATGGTACAATTAAAGCATGAAACAGTGCCTTTGTGGAAGATCTAAAACATACCCATATTGCGATGAGACACATAAAATAAAAAAAGATATGAACTATAAGTCTGAAGATTTGAATAAAAAAACAGATATTAAATTAAAAATTGAAGAGGCTAATAAAACTGGGCAGGTACTATTTTTAAAAGGCTTTATGAAAAAGTCTCCAGACTGGAAAGATTTTGTCGAATTAATAGATCATCAATATAATAATCCTTTAACCAATGAAAATACTGAGCAACTATTTAAAGAGAGAGTAAAAAATAAAAATACTCAACCACAATTTGTAGTTAATAACAAAAACATTAACACAAATATTCAACATTTCCAAAGTCTTAGTATGGAAATGTGGTTTGTTCGTCAAAATGGTCCAGGTATTGAAAATAAAAATTGGTATCAAAATAGTTTAATTGATGAGTTTTTGTATTTTTTTCATAAAGATGGAACAACTACAACACTAAAGTCTTTAATAAATTTTGCAGGAAATGAATTAAATGGCAATATTCATTCAGATTATCAGGATGTGGTGTCTTGGACATGTGCTGGGGAAATTGAATACAGAATTTATAAAGTTGATAGAAATTTTGAAAGACATGCTATTAGCAATGAGGAATCAAAAAATCTTGAATATGATTCATACATTATGACTGCTGGAGATGTCATATACATGCCGAAAGGTACATATCATAAAGCAATTGCACATAAGCCACGAGCATCATTAATTTTGGACTACCCTCACGAAGAATAAAAAATGAAAAATATAAACAATTTAAAAATACATGGATTTACAATTAATCCAGTCACACATCCAGATATTTTAAAAAATATTATTAGAGGATTAGCAAGTTATTCAGATATGCATAAATGTGACTTTTTAGAAGAAAACAAACCTAGAAAAATTCATAAAAACTATTTAGGAAAACTTTTAAATATATCAGATGTAATTGAAATTAAAAAAGAAGGTTTTAGCGGGCTTATTGGTCATTGCATTCTTGAAAATGGTTATTTTAATTTAAGAATTTGGAATGACGTATATCCATCAGAAATACACTTTAACTTATTTTTAGAAGACGATATTTTAGATGCAGACTTAATAATAGATCATTTATCTGCTCCAGCAGTTCCAAATGATGGTATCGGAATGTTTGATTATACTTATAGTATAAATAAAGAAATACTTACATCTAATCCATTACAAAAATTTTCAAAATCAGAAAGTTCATACTATGTTAACGATCCAATAAGACTAAATGGTGAAGAGTGGGAAGTTACTTTGAATAAATTAGGCCAAACCACTTGTCATTTTTGCGAATCAACACCACATTATTGGCTGTTTGTAAAGAATGAAGAAAATTATCATTCAAGGTCTAGTGCTGTAATTGTTTGTAAAGATCACATGAAAATGGGTAGGACAACAGAATTAGGAAATGCTAATCCAGATTTTATATTTGTCAATCCTATTAATCAAACTAACGAAACATATAATTCAAAAAATATGAAAAAATTTAAAATGCACAGTAGTTTAAACAAAGAAAACAACACAACAATAACAGAAAACTTGTCAGAATAATAAATCCTATAACTATAGTTTGATTATTTTTTGATAATGTGATATCATATATGTATGAAAAAAACAAACAATAAAGTATCCCAACACAAGGCAAAACGTTATGCAAAAAATAAAAAAAGAATGAAAGACAAGCCGTATCTTTCTAAGTTTGAGCGACAACAGTTAGCAAAGCGAGCAGAAATCTTAGGAGCATCTTTAAGTGTTCTCAGAAACAATGCTTGATCATATAACTAGAGTTCTGTTTTCATGGGAAAGACTTCGTCTTTTTATTTTTGCTGAAGTTGATTGGTATAACTCGATTACTCGCACATTAAATGATCCAGAGGCTATGAAAACTGCATCAGCAATATGGTGTGAACAAGATGGTTGGCGTGGATGGAATATAAAAGAAAATGGATCATACTATTTTCATGATATTCCAGAAAAAGGTTTATCAGATATTTTTGATATAATTTATTACAAAGAAAAGGAGATGTAATATGGCATGCAGTTGTGGTTTTTCAACAGACTATCCAAATTGCAATGGAACACATAAAATAGTAAAGTCGGTAAAAGACAAGATAATTCAAGAAGTAGAAAAAATACCACTTGAAAGTAATGGTGCACAATTAAATGCGTTAGGTATGAGAATGCTTGTAGTCGATGTGATTAAAAAGGTAAAAGGTGTCTAACTGGGTCTGCCCCTGTAATGGCTGTAAAAAGGCACAGAAGGTCATTATAGACCAGATCATTGAAGAGTATAGGTCTTGTCCCAACATTGTAGAGTCTGAAGAAAGATTGTTTTGTTATACATGGTGGAGACATGATGATTGTGAAAGATTGAGAAGTTTATTATATAAGATTACAAAGAAAGATTTGTATACCCTGCCAGAAATGCGTCCTACTGTTAAAGAGGCATTAGAAGAAATGATTAATGATCCTAAAACTGCTGAGATATTACGAAGGCTTGAAGACGACGGTATTTGACAATACATATCGTGTAAACTATAATTAAATAATGGAGCAGTAGCCAAGTTGGTCAAGGCCCCGAACTCATAATTCGGTTATCGTAGGTTCAAGTCCTACCTGCTCTACGCCCCTATAGCCCAGTGGTAGAGGCATACGACTTAAAATCGTCCAAGCGTTGGTTCAAATCCAACTGGGGGTACTAGACCCTCGTAACTCAGGGGATAGAGTAGCGGACTTCTAATCCGTTTGTCGTTGGTTCAAATCCAATCGAGGGTGCTATAATATATAGTAGAGGGGTGTAGTTAGAATATATTTGTCGGGAAACACTTATAGCCTATGTTGCAACACTACACCCCCCCTATTTTTGATCAAAAATAAAAGAAAGAGATATAATGAAAACAATTGGATATAAATTAAATCCGTTTCGCATTGTTGGTGTAAAGCCAGGAAGACTAGATGGTGCTGATGATGTTTTTGAAACATTAAACGAGAAATGGTTTCCAGGAAAATGGAAAGTTCTTGTGTATTACCCTAAAGATTTTACCTTTGTGTGTCCCACAGAAATTGTTGCTTATGACAAACTTGTAAATGATTTTAATGATCGTGATGCAGTATTACTGACAGGATCAACAGATAATGAATTCTGTAAGGTTGCGTGGCGCAATGCCCATGAAGATCTGAAGAAAACCAACTCGTGGTCTTTTGCTGACCAGGTTCGCAATTGGCAATATAATGGAGATGATGAAGGGTACACTGGTTTAGCAGAACAACTTGGAGTTCTCAATGAAGACGGAGTTGCCCTTCGTGCAACCTTTATTATTGATCCAGACAATATTATTCAGCATGTTACAGTCAACAATCTAAATGTTGGTCGTAGTCCTGAAGAAACATTGCGTATTCTTGATGCTCTTCAAACAGGAGAACTCTGTGCTTGCAATAGAAGTCTCGGTGGAGAAACCTTGTGAGTTGGGTAGATGAAGTAAAGGAACTTGTTCCTGAGTATGCTAAAGACATTAAGTTAAATCTTGATGCTGTGATTAATAGAAGTAGTTTTGATTACGATTACTCTTCATCCCTCGCACTTGCAGCAGCCCTTGCAACAGGTAATCAGGACATTGTCGCTATGGTTTCTGCTGGTGTTACAGATGAGGTAGAAAAAAATGCAGCCTTTACTGCAGCAGCATTGATGGCACAAAATAATGTTTGGTATCCATACACTGAGATGGCTGATGATCCCAATTTAACTGGACTACCTGCACAACTTAGAATGAATGCTATTACATCTCATGGCGGTACAACAAAAGATAAGTTTGAAGCATATGCATTAGTAGCATCAATTATCGGCAAGTGTCATTTCTGCGTTAAGGCTCATTACGAAACCTTAAAAAGGGAAGGGTATACAACCGAACAACTTCGTGATATTGGAAGAATTGCTGCAACGATTAATGCTATTGCTAAAGTCGTAGTAGCGTGAAGGATTGCCTCCTTAACTCAGGGGTAGAGTACCCGCCTTGTAAGCGGGTTGTCGTAGGTTCAAATCCTACAGGAGGCTCTGGTGTATAATAATATTATGATTACAGAGTATTTAACAAAAATAAAAAATGATATTAATCAAAGTAGAAAAACAAACACCTTACTTCATATTAAAAATTTTTATAATAATGTTCCAAAATGGACAAACATAATTAACAATATAAATTATAAATACAATTCAGGAAAAGAATCAACTCTTGTTGACGGTAGATACTTAATCAGACTTAATGAAAGCAAAGATGTTTTAGCATACAGTCCTCTTGATTTACAAATAATGCATGCTGTTTCATATAAAAATGATAATTATAGGTTAAACTTACTATTTGAAAATAACAATATTATTTCTGAACTATCCTATATTTGTGGACATAATTTTCCAAATATAAAAACAATAGTAACTTTTGCAATTGGAGACAATGAATACAGTATACACAAAGATGATCATGATGTAGTACTTTTGCAGTGCGAAGGTACTTTAGAATGGAGAATATATGACTCATTTGAAACAGAAGATTATTTATCATATATTATAAAACCTGGAGATTTAGTTTTTGCTCCCAGAGGAATTATCCATAAAGCAGTAGTGACGGAGCCTAGGGCTACAATTATTATGGATCATAACTATGAATAAAATTGAAAATGAAATAAAAAATATATTATTTGAAATAGGGAAAGATATTAAAATTCATAAATTAATTGATGGAAACCTTATTGTTGAAATTGATTATGATAAATATACAAAACAATTAATTAATTTATTTAATAAAAATTATCCGAAAAGTGATTTTACTACAAATTCAGAAACAAGTCCAGAAACACGGTCATGAACTTTTCCATCAATTTTTGATACTAGTGTAGGTACTGATTGAATATTATAAAGTTGTGCAGTCCTATAATCTGAATCTACATCAATTTTTATATATTCTATATCCTTATTTTCATCAATAAACTTATCTATAACAGGCTTCATTCTTTTGCATGGAAGACACCAATCAGCGGTAAAATGTATTAACTGTTTCATTAATTATCCTTTTTGTTGTACTCTCCATACTTTCCAAGGATTGCTTTAACAGTCCCGTCTTTCCTGAGACGGACCACCATTCCATTTTTAATCTGTATTGGATTAAATGGATGTTTTGATCTATATTTTCCAGATGATTTAGATGAGGCCATTACCGCTACCACGAGTTTTTGATTGTTTTTGAATAGGACTAAAAACATCAGCAAACAATGCTTTATCTTTTTCACGATTAACAATGCCTCTTGACCAGGAGAATCCTGCGTCTCCGCCCCATGCTAACCACATGATATATCCGTTTGATGGGTTTGCTGAGTTACCCCAGTCCTTACCCTTCTTGTCTACTTCATGTCGTGAGAAGTATGAATACATTCTTTTAACAGTACTAAGAGACAAGGTTTCTCCTCTTGCTAACTGCCCTGCACGAGTCCATCCAACTGAAGTTCCTGCACCTTTTGCCTTACCATCTTCTTTAAACTTAATTGCTTTGCGAGCAGCAGCCCTTGCTCCTGCAGGTGGAGAATACCCTTCTGCCTTGGATACAGAGTCTGTATCATACTCAACTGTATCGTCATCTTCCCAAAGATCGTCTGCCTTTGCAGCAGGTACGCAGTTAGGAACTGGCTTACCATTTGCACCTGGCTTCATACCACGCTGAACATATCCATCCCAACATGGTGCTTGTTTGTTTACATTAGCACAGCAATCTGATTTCATTTCTCCAGACTGACATTGAGGACATTGCTCACATGTTACATTTAATTCTTTACACATTGGACATCCGCATCCTTCGTATGCTTTATCCATTCCTACATTTGATTCTAATGACGACATTGCCATTACCTCTGATGCTTTCGCTCCAACAAAATATTCAGTCTCTTCAAGACCGCCCTCTTCCATTTCAAAAAGTTGTATTAGTATGGCTGGTTCTGTTGGGCTTGCTTCAAGAGCATATTCAGATCCTGGAGTTCCAAGCATTCCTTCTGTCATAACATGAACAACACGACCTACATATATTTCCTCATCATGTGGGGCCATTACCATATCGCCTTCTTTAACCATTGCCTTGCCTATATTGCCCTCAGAGCGGTTTATGGCGTAGATCTGTGCTGCAGCCTCAGAACGAGTCTCATGGCATCCCATAACCTCTCCTGTGTCCTTTAAAGCGGGGTATCCAGAACAACCATTAGACCCCTTAGCACCTATACGATACGGCATAACAAATAGTATACCATATTTTATTGTACGATATAATAGTATTATGAACATACATAGGCCGTTTAATAATGAGATTATTGTAATAGATGACTTTATAAGTGATGATGAAGTAAAAAATATCATGGATTTGGCAGACTCTGACCCTAAACTATGGGATGGGTCAAACGATGGATCTGGTTTAAAAGAATGGTACGGAAATCAACTTAGGATTACTAGTGATAACATTAAAGAAAAATATAATTTTTATAGGAATTTATTAGACAACATACAGAATAGATCAAAAGATATATTTTCACAAGAATATAAAATAGTTGATTTTCAATATCTTCCAATAAACTCCATATCAAGAAGAATTGGTCCAGGACTGGGAGTTCATACAGACGAGATACATCCAAAACATCCACAATATAATCCAAATGAAAAAATAATTACACATGGGTTTGTTGTATATATAAATGACGACTATAGCGGTGGAGAAATATTTTATCCACAAAAAAATTTATCAATAAAACCAAAGGCTAAATCATTAGTAATGCATCCTGGAAATAAGGAATATGAACATGGAGTAAATGAGGTTTTTGATACCGTAAGATACAGTTTGTCATGGTGGACAAGATAGTTTTATTGTTTAAAAATTTACTTTATTCATAACAGACTCATCAATATCACAAGTCAGATTTATAACAACAGAAAGTCTGAAATCATTTTTTTTTGGATACTCCCAATTATGAAAAATATCTCCATCAAAAAATAATGCATACCCATCTTTTGGACTAAAAGATTTAAATAATTCTAGACTGTCTCCATCTATTTTTTCTCCAGTATATTTTTTTTTATAAAGATTGGTGTTTCCGTCAGAATTATTTGCATAGTATACAAAATTAAAATTCTTTTTTATTCTTTTAAGATCAACATGAGGTTCCATTGGTCTTTCATCAATAGATCTAAATGTAAAATTAGACCTTCCTCTTAATATTTCTTTTATTACTATATTATTTTTTTGAGCAAATTTGTTAATTAAAAATTCTACAATATCTTGTTCTAGTGGTTCTCTACACATAATGCCACTATCAGAATATTTTTCACCTATAAGGCCAACTACTTCATCTTTAGCAGCACGAATAGATGGTAAAAAATAATATGGAATATTTAATAATCTGTTTCTAATAAAAATTTTTTCTTCTTCTGTTAAAAAATTATTGGTGTAGAGGTACATTTTTCTCTTTTCTTTGAGCAGTTTATACACATGCTCAGGTGTGTATTTATGCTAATGTCAAACGACATCACTTTATTATATCATTTAATTTATTTTAATTGCTTTGGGCTTCTTTTCTTCGGGGATGTTTCTTTCCACAAAGACGCTAAGAATACCGTCTGCCATTTCAGCACGATCTACCTCCATATACTCTCCAAGAGCAAAGGTGCGTGTGAACTTTCTGGTTGCGATACCCTTATGTAGGACATTATTTACGTCCTCTTCGGTTTTCTCACCCTTGATAATTAAACTTCCGTTATCCACAGAAACCTCTACCTCATTCTTACTGAAACCAGCAATGGCTAAAGATAGTTTGTAAGTGTCTTCATCAAGTTTTACCACATCATATGGTGGATAAGATTGACGAGTTGCCTCACGATGGATATTTGAAAGACGGTCCAACTCTCTGTTGAAACCAATAAAAAATGGATCTTTAAAAAGATCCAATGACCATGAACTTACCATTATTTCCTCCTTGTTAAGCGAGTTCAATTTATACCCCCCATTGGGCAGGTACAGATTAATTATATCATACTGTATATTGACTCTGACATATGTATCTGTGTGTGGAAATTCCAATGTCCAGGCGGCCAATAGTCGTAGTCTGCTGCATAATGAAAAAAAGGATTGTCTGCAAATTCAGAATGGCATTTTTTTTCTATAGGTTGATTTTGGTATGGGCTTTCAAAATATCCATTATGAAATTCTTTTAATGAGGAAGTATTTAACTTTATATCTTTACAGTCAGTCCATATTAATTTTATGTCATTGGCTTCACAATACTGAATTAAAATTTTAATAAATAAAATATTATAAAAAAATGCAAACTCTTCTGGTAAAACACTTTCTATTTTATATGGCGCTTTAGAATATTTCTCAAGCAATCCATTATTAAGGATTGCTTTACCTATTTTAATTTTCCCTTCATTCTTATTGTCTTCAGGAAATCTCGTTTTCAACCTGGGATCCATAGGCGACCTATTAGAATTTCTTGTAGTAAGTCCAATTAGGGGGACATCGATTCTTGCCATTGGAAATGCTGCAAATATATATTTAGGATGATAGAATTCTTCAAAAAATTTAAATGCCTTTACTACTTGTGACTGTGCCCCCTCTCCACCTTTTGCTAAATTAATATAGTTTTTATTCATTTTTTTTGATATTAGATATGGCCAAGTTAGATCTATTGGAAGACCATGTCCTTCTGTTTGAGAACATCCCAAAGTTAATATCTCCTGATCTTTAAATTCATCACATCTATAGCCATAGGAATTTAAATTATATTCTATTTTTACAGAATCAGCATCTTGGTTTGGCATAGCATAACCACTCATCTCTTTTAAAGATCTATATAAAAATCTGTCTTGAAAACTATATTCGCCAATCATTTATTTATTGTATCACATTACTGTTGTAGATGCTTTGCCATTTTTTTATGTCGTTTTTATCATTAAGCAATGGTTGACCTTTTATATTTAAACTTGTATTTAATAATACTGGAACTCCTGTAATGGCATACCAATTGGATAGTACTTCATACAGTCCTGTGTGCTGTTCTTTATTTACCGTCTGCACTCTTGATGTACCATCTTTATGAACCACAGATGGTATGCGATCTGCCTGCAAACATTTTACTGCATATTGCATATATGGAGAAGAAAATTTCATATCAAACCATTTATCAGCATGCTCTTCCATAACGACTGGAGCAAAAGGTCTAAATAATTCTCTTTTTTTAATAAGATTGACCTTGTCTTTTATAAATGGATCTCTTGGATCAGCAAGAATAGATCTATTGCCCAAGGCCCTTGGACCATATTCTGCTCTTCCTGTTGCTACTGCTGCAATTTTATCTCTAATCAAACTAGTAATAATTTCTTTTACTGGATATTCCCCGCCTAAATCATAGCCAAGATATGGGCCTTGCCAATTTAAATGTTTTCCATAAAGTGCTGCTGCTGCGCCAAGGGATGATCCTGCATCACCTGGATTAGGCATGATCCAGACATCATCAAACATTTTCCAAAGCATGGTATTGGCAGAACAGTTTAAGGCACATCCACCCATAAACACAAGATTGCGCTTTCCTGTAAGTTTTTGTGCCATTGACATAAAATTTACTAATCTATTTTCATATACCTTTTGTACTGCTGCTGCAATATCAAATTTATCTTGCTCAGTAATAGGCATATTCCAATCTAAAATTCCTTGATGAAAGTTGTATTTTTGTTTTTGTAAATCTGGAAAATATTCATTTACTTTAAGAAAATATTTTGCCCAATCTCCATATGCAGCCATACCCATAAATATGTATTCTTCTTCATTGGGCTTTAGACCCACTAATTGCGTGAATGCTGAATAAAATAATCCAAAACTAAATGGATAATTTTTTTTATGAACAGATTTTATATTTGAACCTTCACCTATCCAAATGCTTGAGGTGTTATACTCTCCAATTGCGTCTAGTACAACTATAACTGCATCATTGAACTTACTTGTATAGTATCCAGCACATGCGTGGGAGTAATGATGATTAAAGTGTTTAACTGGTAGATCAATTGGAATATTTGGCTTCCAGTCTGCAGCCCCTCCTCTTAAAAATATGCGAGATCTTTTTAATTGAGGCTGTTCGTAATATGCTATATGTGTTGGTGTTCCATAATTAAACATATCTTTATATATGTTTTCATTATTGTACCAATCATTTTTCTTCTTGCTATACCTTTCAGCGTGGGCAGCAAAAAGTATATCTCCATCTTTTATTAAAGATACTGATGCATCATGAGATGTTTCATTAATTCCAAGAATGATCATTGTTTATTACCTTCATTAATATATGAATCCTTTTGTTTTTTTCTTTTTCTTAAATATTTTTTTAAATTGTTGAAACATATAAAGTATTGCTATTTTTTTCATAATTAATTATATTATACAGCATATTAAGCGTAATGGGGTACGGAATTATTTCCAATACCCCATTATGATTTTAATTTATAAATGATCTGCTGGAGTTCCGCCACCAGAAGATTTCTTCTTTGCTGGAGCCTTCTTTACTGAAGTCTTATTTGCAGGCTTCTTTACAATCTTTGCAGACTTAACTGCAGCGTCTACATCTTCTACAGATGGTAGGCGACCAAACGCTGTGTCATTTGGATTTGCTGCTCTCAATACAACTGGCACAAGTGCGCCAAGTAGTGAGTATGCTAGTGTCTTCGGATCTGTTACGCCAGAAGCATACATTGCTGTTGCTGCTCCAAGTACTGATCGTCCATAAGACGCTAGTGCTGCCTTAATTTGTTCATTCATTTTATTCCTCCTAGGATATGAACTTCGCTATGGCTACCCAAACTGGTTGAGCAAGCCATAATCCAATTATACCAGCAACGCCAGCGAATACTGGAGGGGCTGGGATTGGAATCTTAACTGGGGATATTGCGCTTATTGATAGGATAATTAGTCCTAAAGTAAGTCCTACTGATAGTGATAGCAATATTTCTTTCATTTTTATATCTCATTATTTTCTGGTAAAAATTTTTTTAATTCCTTAAACTCTGAAGATATTTTTTTTAAAGCAAGATCGTGTGGTGCTACCATTCCTTCTACAGCAGGTCCATACCTATCATAATAATCTAATTGTGGCTCTACTTCTTCAACAAATTTATTTAGCCCAGCCTGAACAGACTCGATGTATTTGTATGCTAAATCACGAGAATCTGAAACAAATTTTAAAAAATCCTCATTTGCCTTTTCTTTGTCTGTTTTTTTTGCCTCAAACTGTTGTTCCTGATGTATTAAAAGTTTTACAGTATTAGCAAGAATGGCATTGCTATTTCTTCTTTCTTTCAAATAAAGAAATAAAAACAAAGGTGTAAGAAAAGACAATATAAAAATAAGAATTGATTCTATCATAACTCTTTTCCTCCTTCTCTAACCAAAAGAACTATAGCGCCGTTATCCTCTAAAGCCTTTTTGACACGAATCATATACTCTATGGCCTCTCTTTTCATCTCTACAGTTTCTAAAGACATAAAATCTTTTTCTCTAGCCTTGACTGTTAAAAAATGATCATTGTCTATAATTTGTAAAGAAAAATTTTTAGGACAAGAAATTGATCGAAATGCTCTTTTCATTGCGTCTGTATACATACTACTCCATTGTAAGAGACTGCCATGTTGTTCCCCAGTCACCCTTTGTTTTGTGGCTAGAAAATTCTTTCGATATTTCTCCACCCTCTAAGTATACCCCACCCCAAACTCCCCATTCTTTACCAGAAATTCCAACAGAGAAACATTCTTTTCTAACTGGACACTTAGAACATAATAGGTCTACAGCAGGCCTTAGAAGTTCGTCCTCTTCATATTTATCAAAAAAAACATTTGTGTCATAATTTAGGCATGAAGCATTGTCTTTCCACTCATACTTATTCATTTTTATGCTACATACTTGTCAGGTATTTCCCATCCATTTCTAGAAACGACAAAAACTTTTTTCAAGTACCAAGCGCCATCTTTTCTTGCTCCGTACTTTGATGTTAAAGCCTTATCTGACTTTATCATTTCAACAACATTCCACCCATCCCAAGACAAATTTTTGTTCTTGGAAATGATTGTCTCCATTTGTTCAAGAGAATTTACTGTTTTCATTTTATACTCCTTAGAAGTTGTATATGTTTGTGCTAATATTTTTTGATTTTGACAGACCAACTAAGTTTGATACTCTTTCTTTTGGATTAGAAACAAAAGCAAAATGATCAAAACTATTAATATTTTCTTCAAGCCATTGAGGAGTTACCCTAAATAGTTTTATAGATCTTCCTCTAGACTTCATTCCTCTTTCAGAAAGATTTACAAATTCCATTGCCATGTCATTTACTTTATTTGGTCCAGCAGAATAAAGATTAAATTCTCTCTCTTCTGGTTTTAATTCTGACAAGGCTACAGCCATTGCTCTAAGAAAGATATTGTAGTTATTGAAGTTAGGCGTTCCCTGAACCCCTACTATCATCACTTGTCCCTTCTGTTAGTTTGTCTACTATGAACAACATCTTATCTAATTGTACCTTATCCATGTTGGTTGTGTCAACTTTTTCTGCAGAATCTTTGTCAATTTTTTGATTAACAAGGGGGGCTTTATAAAATGTGTTATTTTTAATCCAGTATGCCTCATCGTCCACAACAATAACTTTTGTTGTAGAATCCTCTTGATGTTTTGCAGATTGAGTCTTTGTCTTAAACTTTCTTTTATATTTTTTAGCACCAGCATACCTGTGGTGTAGCATGGCCTGGCTTACAATTTGTCTTTGAACTGTTTTTTTTTGTACCCTAAAAAAATACAAGGATATAGGCAGCAGCATAACCGTTGTCAATAAGACTGCTCCAAAAAAATCGTTCATTGGTGCCCCCTAAACTTATTCTATCATTATTTATTAAAAAGAATTTTGATTAATTGTTTAAGGGCAGATCTTTCGTTTGCATCCAAAGATTTAACCTGCTCAATATCAAGAGATTTTTCATTAAGTTTTACTATGGGGTTTGCCTCTGTCACATCCATATCTATAAAACCTTTTTCCCACAACCTCATAGCCATTTCTGAAAAATATGTGCTTAATGCGACATCGAGTTTTGGATCTATGTCTTTTAACATTTCTGTTTTTACATACATATTTTCACCTGTTTCTGAGTCTTTACCAACAAACCTTAAAGCACCAGTTAAAACTAATTTATCAAATATTTTATTGTCCTTCATCTTGCCATCCAATCTGTAAATTAACTCGATTTTCCCAAAATCCTGGAACAATATATTTTTGTCCAGAAAGGACTGGTTTAGATGCATGAAAGTATGGCTTTCTTGATGGGAAAACTACAATACTTCCAGCAGTTGGTTTTACAATTATCTTTTGATCTTCAAATTCTATTTCTCCGCCAGTGTAGTCTTGATTTAAATAAAGAACAACGGATATAGTTTTACCCTGATCATCGTCGTGCGTATCGGTATGTTTTCCCATTTGACTTCCCACAAAATATTTACTTATAGACATAGGGCATAACATTCCAATATCAAGTCCTGGATGCATAGATTCATAGTCTTTTGAAACGGCAACTATTCCTTCTTTTAACTGTTTTTCAATATTTCTACACTCATGATATGCTTCATGATTTATATTAAAAAAATGCTCTCTAATCATTTTCTGTTTTCCAAATGAATAGTCAGACTGATATGCAGTCCAATCCATCCATTTAGAAATTCCTGTTTGTTCTGTTAATAAATGATCAGTTTCTTCAATTTTATTAAGCAATATGTCAGGATTTTCTATTACATTTTCATAATAAAAAATGTTTTTTTCTAGAATAGTTCTTTTCATTTTATTTTTCTAAATTTATTTTCCAGATTTTTTTCTAGCCTTAGCCAAGGCTTCAAAATCTTTTACCTTGGTATCTCCAAGATAACCCCATGCGTAGCCATCATTTATCATGTGATCATTAACTGAAACCGTATCATCATTAACATATAGCCAGCCTAGAATACGGCCATACTTTTCAGATGAATCCATTTTTTCTGTTTTGATTACTATTGATTTTGCATCCTTTAAAAACTTTTTAAGATACTCTTTGGATTCTAGGCCGAGGGCTTTTTCTTTAAGATCTTTCGTGCGAGATTCTGGGGTATCAATACCAGCAAGTCTTACACGAGATGCAAATAAAATGTCAAACCCTAAATCAATAAGAACGTCAATGGTATCTCCATCTACTACGCCCTCTACTTTTCTTACATAATATTCATACATTAGTAATCTTTCCCCTTTGATCTATTTTCAGTTAATTTTTCTCTTTCATCAACAATTGTAATTGCAAATTTCATCATCTTGTCATATCCAACAGCATTGTCCATGATTTTATTGTAGTGGTGCCCACAAAATAACAAATCTCCATTTAATCCAGTTACTTTGACAAGCGCTTCTGAACTACATCTATCGCACCTATCAACAGGAGATAATTGCCACTCTTGCTTTGTTTCTTCCTTTAGCATTGTAAACATATTATACCTTCCGATTGTCAGTTTTATAAAATCCAGAGCCATTGAATGTAACTCCTATACTAGAGTATACACGAACCAGGGCATTATTGCAAGTATCGCATTTGTACCCTGGATCAGTATCAGACATAGATCTAGTCATTGTATATCTTATTGCACAAGACATACAATCATATTCGTATGACGGCATTACTTCTTTTTCTTTGCTTTTACCTGCCAAACTGGCAGTTTAAGTTCATCTCCAGACCACTCATAACCAAGTAGTTTAACTACAAACTTAATAATTTTAATACGCATTATCTTACCCTCCTAAATGTTTTAGGCCATATTCTTTCAAAAATATAATAGCCAAAAATTTCCCAAATAAGATAGGATATAAAACCTATACCTATAGGTTGTAAATATTCATATTCCCATTTTCCAGTAGCAACATATATTACACCAGAAAAAATTAAAGTAGCAACAGTTACATGATATATTGTGTAACATACTGCTTTTAGTGAACTTCTTTTTCTTGACTCCATTACAGAGCAACCTGATCTATTCCGCTACCGCCACCTCTTGTTGGCGCTGTATCAGATGATCCTACCTTACTAAGTAGTGGAAGATCTTCTTCTCCAACATAAACTGGACGACCCCATCCAACTACTGCATTTACTAATTTCTTTTTGTTATTTTTAACATATGCACGAGTTTTTTCAACACACATACCGCCGTTACGTTGATCACCTTTTGCAGTGCCAGAAGTATTTCCTTCTATTACCTGAATAGTTCCGTCTCCATTGTTCTTAATACAGAGACCAACATGTGAAATTCTATTTACTCCATCATCTGGAAAATCAAAATAAATCCAATCTCCTGGAGTAGGATCATCATTACGAGCATCTGCCCAACGACTATTTTTCTTAAACCAATCTGACGCTGCGACTGTTGCTGCAGTTTTAGGATACTTTTTTGCATCTAATCCTGAAGTGTATGCACACCATGAGACAAATGACTGACACCACGGTAAAAAGTTTGCTCCAGTCCACTTTCCATATTTTGTTTCATTATCTTTTGGACCTTCAATAGTTCCAATTTCTTTTTTTGCAACATCAATAATTGCTTGTACTGAACCTTGTTTTGCTGCCATAATATTCCTCCTTGTTAGTATGACAATATAATTATATCACGCTGCCCCACCTGGTCTCGATCCAGGGACATCCGAATTAACAGTTCGGCACTCTACCATCTGAGTTATGGAGCAATAAAGGGCAGTTTAAAGTCGTACCCAGGACATTATATTAATTACGAATATAAGAAATATTATTAATCAAAATTTTTGGCAGAGATGATAGATACTCACCAAAAGTTTTAAATGTATTTCTATTTACATAAGATGCTGCAGAAACAGCAGTTGCAACAGAACTTCCAGCAGTCGATGTTGGTGCTCCGTTATACTTAGTAATTCTCACTGCTCCAGAAGAAACCATATCAAGTCCAGGGCCTGTGTTTGTTGCTGCTTCAAGTTGTGTTGCATTACCAAGTGCTCCAACACCAATAACCCCTTCTACGCATGATGGGAAACCTACAACATCTCTGCGTCGATCATTTCCTGTAGCAGCAAAAACTGGAATATTGTTTGCAGTCAAAGATGCCACTGCATTAATAGTAACCGTATCATTTTTGCATAATGAAAGATTTCCTGCACTTACTGAAGATTGACTGACTGAAAGAGCATCAATGCTATATTTAGACGCATTCTTTGATACCCAGTCAAATGCTAAAGCCAATGCCTTTGCATCTCCCCTTGAATTTCCAATAGAGGTTACATCATTAAATCTAATAAAAACAATCTTTAGATTTGTATTAACAGTTAAGGCAGATTTTACCATTGCGTCTCCATGATATGTAGCATTATTTACTGATGTTGGCCATGGGGCAGACGCTGCGCCTTTGCCCTCCATAAATAGTTCACCATTTGGACATGACATATTTTGAGATTTAATATTTGACTTTACTGTAGTAAAGCATACCTCATGAATAATTTGAGGGAAATTGTTAGAGTTTATAGCAGTATCAATAATTGCTAAAACCTTTTCATCATTTGCCTGAACAGGATGAACTGTAGTAATTACAAGTAGTGCTGATAGTATTGCTAGTAGCGTCTTTTTCATTTTTATCCTTTGTTTGTAGTTTGTTTTATTCTTTTATTTTTACAACTAATTGACATGGGTCGCCTCCTGCTTCCCACTCTTCTTGCTCTTCTTCTGTCATGTATGGATCACCATCATGAGTATTGCAAAATGGTTCTGTTATCCAGCCTCGCTCAATACCGTTTGAAAGCCAGATACCGAACTCATCCAAGTCTTCTTCTTCGATCATATATCAATTATACCTTTAGGCAGTGACAATGTCAACTGGACCAAGGCAAGATGGACTAAATTTTATTGCTGCATTTACTGCTTGTAGAACTCTGTTTCTTGCATTTTTTTGTTTGTCTGTTGCATACAAAACACCATATGCATACTCTGCACCAGAGCCCATTGCCATGTATGGAAGTGTATATTTAGATAAAGACATATCTACAGCACTATGCTCATATACCTCTCCACGAATGGCAATAATTAAACCAAGATCTCCATCTTTAGATGTATCAACCCAGAACTCATTATAAAATTCTCTCAGTTCTTTAATAAATTTAGTCTGCATAAATTTATCTGTATCTTTAATGTTTGGTGCGGTTGGCTTAAAATTATAACGAATTCTTTCTCCGTCTAATGCCCCTGCATATCCAATAAGGTATGGACCTATCTTCCAAACCTTGGGTGCTTCAAGAGCAAGGATCGTTCCATCATCAGATGCACCACGATCTCCAGCCATGTAAACTTTACCTTCGTGTTTTAATACAGCAATACAGGTCATGCGAAAAGCCCCTCCAGGTAGGTATAGTTAAGTATACCATTCCCTGAAGGGGCCGTCAAGTAGGCTCAATAATGACTAATTAGCCTTTTTATCTACCGTTTTGAACGCTTCATTTATTTCTGATATTGTGAGTTTTCCATCGTCCAAAAAAGCCCTTGCAAGCCTTTCAACAACAGAAGCAACACCAAGCAAACCAGCAAGCATTACTGCCTGAATTGTGTCAATTCCAACTACTGCTCCAGCACCAAGTACCGATAGACCAGACGCCGCAAATACTGCTACAATTCTCATCAACACATTTGTTAATGCTTTCTGTGGATGCTCTTTCTTAGGAGCCTCTACTATTTTTTTAGTTGCCATGTTAGTCCTCCTTTCTAAGCGGTATTGATATTAACCAGACCACTGTTGTAATTAATACTGCAAGACCAACAATATCTCTTGCTGATCCTGTTAGGGTTAACCAAGCGATAAAGAATCCAAGGAGAGTAAATGCCTGAGCAATTATTTCTACACCAGCATCCTTAAGCCATGTAAAAAATCCCTTTACAACCTTCTTAATTATTTTCATGTTACCTCCTCATTCCAATTACCGCAGATACTATGTTAGAAACAAGTACTACTGGGATAATTACTTCCTGTGCTTTTTCTCTCTGATCATCTGTCATATCCATACCTAACTCAGAGAAATTAGATAGGAGTTCTGTAACATCCACATTGAACACTGCTCCAAGTGGATCTGCTAAAAATGCTTCTGTTTGTACCTCAGTAATAGCATCTGCCAATGTATATGGCATTGGGGCATCTGCGTTTTCTTCTGCTCTACCCGCAAACTCTACAAATGCTACTGCTATTGCTGGGTTGTCTTTAATTGCTTCTGCAATTATT
>Ga0315907_10001225_pt1 | contig 35202 bp, 33 predicted proteins | sample LakEriMetagenome_3_FD_203525 | JGI IMG/M metagenome (GOLD analysis project Ga0315907, IMG submission 203525) | Freshwater fungal communities from buoy surface, Lake Erie, Ohio, United States - Buoy 12 MA123 | ecosystem: Environmental > Aquatic > Freshwater > Lake > Lake biofilm | place: USA...
TTTTGGTAGATCAGCTCCTAAATCTGCATACTTTGGATCATTACTTTGTGAGTATTGATCACTATCTGCAATAGCAGGAGGTGGCACATCAAAGGATCTGCGCCATAATTGAAATTGCTCTTCACCATACTGAGCAAGGGTTGCTGCCTTATCCTTTCCTTGCAGTGCGCCGTAATGTCGCTCATTTAATCGCCAAGATCTTTTAATCGGAATACCACTTTTTCCACATTCCTTAAGTGCAATATCAGCGGTATCTATCGCCCGCTTTAGTAGGGAGGTGTGTAATACATCAGGTAGCAGATTGGCCTCTTTTAGTAACTGCCCAGCACGATGTGCCTCAGTTTTTCCCTTCTCAGATAACTCCACATCAACCCAGCCAGTAAATAGATTTTTCGCATTCCACTCACTTTCACCATGGCGAAGGAGAATTAATTTGCGATTCATTTAAGTAATTCTTTCATAACAAACTAGATCAAATGCGCAAATGCTTTTAGGTTTGATAGGGATTCACCCCTTGAAACCCGCCAAGCCCACTCACGGCGGATAGCTGATGAAAAACCTAACTCAAGGAGTGGGTTAAAGGATGAGTCGGCATACTGCAATACCGCCCCCAGGATTCGATCTATCTCCTGCTCATTGACCGCTTTAAGTGGCAGCCGTCCTACTAAATAAATATCACCTAACTCATTAATAGCAAAGGCAACTGAATACATCCCAGCATTTTTCGTAAGTAGGTATTCATACACCCCGGCCTTATTCTCATCTGGCTTTCTAATTACAAATGCATTAATACTCAAAGAGTGATCGCCAATAATCAAAGCGCAGTGGGTTTGCTGCTTTGCCTCCCCTGGTAGGGTGATTAAATAAGTACTCTCATCTTTTTGCTCATAATCTAAATCATGAGATGCTAAAAACTCATCAATTACTGCTTTGGGATCAAGCATAAACTTTATGCTTATATTCCCATAAAATTTGCTTGATTATTAAAATCAGGATTTAATTTGCGAAGCTCTTCGAAGGTTCCCTGGCTTACAATCTTTCCTTTATCAATGTAGTAAATCATGTCCGCACTTCTTACTACAGATAAGCGGTGGGCAATAAAGATGACTGTGCACTCACCAGTTAATTTCAAAATAGATTCTGACACCCGATTTTCAGTCTCAGCATCTAACGCACTAGTTGCTTCATCAAAGATCACAATCTTTGGCTTTGTTAATAAAGCTCTTGCAATACCAAGTCGTTGCCTTTGTCCCCCACTTAGATTCTTACCAGCATCACTGATTCTGTAGGAGAGTTGTCCTTCTAAACCTTTAACAAAATCAGATAGATCAGCAAGTTGTAATGCCTTCCATACAAGATCATCTGAGACCGACTCAGGGTTAAACCCTAGACAGATATTCTCCTTAACAGTTGAGTTCTCAATAAATACATCTTGGGGAACATAACCAATAGAGCCTGGCCATTTCTTTATGGCATCAACTGGTGTGAGATCTGAGATTGATATTGATCCAGAGGATGGGGCCAGTAGCCCCAAAATTAAGTCAATCAAAGTGCTCTTACCACCACCTGAAGGGCCAACAAATGCAATGAATTTACCCTCGCCAATTTCTAAAGAAATATCTTGAATAGTGTTCTCTACAGCATCTGAATAAGTAAACTTAAGATTACTTAGTTTTACTCTGGGCGAAAAATCTGCATGGTTTGTGCTGATAACAGTTTCAACTCTTTCTAATTCTTCAATACCAATTAACTCATCAATTAAGTCAAAAGTGGGCTTTGCCGCCGACAAACTTGATTTAACTGCAATTACATTTTGTTGCAACCTGATTATTGCAGGTGCAATTCTGGTACTTGCAGCTAGAAAAACTGAGATGACCGCAATAGCTCGGTTAGAATCAAATAGGTAAAATTGAATTCCAGAGATCAGGGCAATTCCTAGTATCACTGATATTTCAATAGTGTACTTACTAATATTTGGAATAAACTTTAACTCTGCCTCATATCCTGCTAATTGCATCTTAGTTTTACGTATTTCGTTCACATAAAACTCTCTTCCACCTTTTATGAAAAGATCTCGGAATGAATTTATTCCTTCAGAGATTTTTTGATTGAAATAAATATTCTGGTAGGCAGATTTAGTAGTCAAGTTTGCAACTCTTTTATGAAGTAAAAAATAAAGCAAAAATCCAATTCCGGTAAATACTATAAAGGTTCCAACGGATGTAATTGGGTCAACCGCCATTAAACCAACAATCATTACTAAGAGTAGAACTAAGTCAGCAGCGATCACAACCAAACTTGTTATAACGCCGCCAACCAATGTTTCAACGCCCCCAGTAACATTATAAATTTGATGTTGAATAGATTTACTGTAGATTTTTTCCACTGGACGATTAAGCATTTTAGAAACGAGTGAGCTCGAAATTTGAGCATTTCGAGTACTCATATACCTGAAGGTTTTTCTCAAGAAATATACTGACAAGATCGTTTTTAAGATAAAGAAAAATATTGCACTACCACCAAGCAAAATCAGTAAGACTTGCAGGGGTAATCCATCCAAATTAAGTAATTCTAAAAATCTAGTGACTTGATCACCAGCTGCCAGCCCCTGCAAGCCACGAATTAATACTGCGGAAGCTACGCCGATAAGTGCTACGCCTAATAAATCCAAGAAGGCTAGAAACATGTTAATGAGCAAGACAAGAAAAAGCTTAAGGCGATCTCTTTTATCTAAGATAAGTAGAACTTTTTTGATTTCTATTAACTTCAATAACGAGGGATTTTCAAAAGCCATAGTTGCACTATACCCAATAAATTATGCTGATATCAGGCTTAAATTATTGGTATCTAATTTTATTGATTTTTGAACAACTTGTATTTTCCCTTACTCTCTGCTCTGCCTAATGCCCAGTCATAAACATCTAGTGTTTTTCTAGCAGTCATCTCCCAACCAAAATGGCTGGCGTGCTCAATGGCTCCCATAGATAAAAGTAATCTGCGGGCAGGTTCGGCAATTAATCTTGAGATGACAGCAGACCAAGCCTTTGGATCATGGCCATCAACGAGTGATCCTGAAATACCATCTGAGACCGCGGTCCGCAATCCACCAATTGCTGTTGCAACTACTGGTGTGCCGCAAGCTTGGGCTTCAAGTGCTACAAGTCCAAATGATTCAGAGTAACTTGGCACGCAGACTAAATCAGTTGCTCGATACCAATCTGGAAGTACGGTACGTGATACAGGGTCTACAAAATGTGTTATATCTTCAATTTTTAAAAACTTAGCAAGTGATTTTAATTTCTCTAACTCATTTATATAACCAGAGGCCCCACCAATAATTACTACCGCAAGCTTTGCTCGAAGATATGGCGAGTGGGAGACCATCTCAGCAGCAGCCCTTAGCAATACATCTGGGCCCTTGTGAGGTTGAATTCTGCCCACAAAGGTAAGCAGGATGGCATCCGGTGCAATATTTAATCGCTCACGTGTAGCAGCCTTGCCATCGGAAGGTGAAAAACTCTGTAAATCAACACCAGGGGCGACAACAAATACTCGATCTGGGCATGCATCATAAAGTGAAACTAACGATGCAGCCTCAGCATCAGTGTTCGCAATTAACCCAGTTGCCGCCTTTACCACCTGCTCTTCACCAATAGATCTAACCTGTGGCTCTGGTTTTTCACCATCTGCCAAATTCAAATTCTTAACCTTTGCAGTTGTATGCATGGTGTGAATTAATGGAATTCCAGTTGCCTCACTTACCACCCAGCCTAATTGCCCTGAGATCCAGTAATGCGAGTGAAGAAGAGAGTAATAATCCTTAGGTAATCGTTTTTGGTAATTCATAAAAGCACTAGTTAACGCTCCTAATTGGCTAGGAAGCTCCTCTTTAGAAAATCCCTCTACTGGACCAGCTTGTAAGTGTTTAACGTTTACTCCATCTGCAATCTCAATACTCTCTGGCAGATTTGATTTATTTGCTCTGGTAAAAATATCTACCGCAACTCCTGCTTGTGCCATCTTCTTAGCAGTTTCTACTACATAAACATTCATGCCACCGGCGTCCCCTGTGCCTGCTTGATCAAGGGGTGAGGTGTGAACCATTAAAGTGGCAATCTTTGAGGTGCGTGAGGATTTCATATGATCAATTCTAACTTAAGTTAAGTGAATTAAATATTGGCAATTACCTCACCAATTACGCTGCCGCCCCCATAAATCTTCACACTTTCATCTGGCATCTCAACTCCCCACCTACTAAAAATCTCCATTATGATTGGTGCGACTGGTCGCCATGAGCCATCGATAATCTTTATTGCAATAACTTTGCCATCACGTAACGCACATACCTGCACACCCTCAGCGCCCTCTTTCATAAACAAACCAGGCACAGCCTGCATCATTCGGGTGGTTAATCGCCCATCTCCTGCAACTAACTCAGGGTATTTTGTGCAGGCTGAAACTATTTGCTGATAAAGATCATCTTCAGATTTAACTAAATCTGAAATTGCTCTTGCTAATCCAATTAGAGAAATGGCAAATAATGGCGCACCGCAGCCATCAACACTTACCGAACTTACTTTTTCACCAGCTAACACTTCAATCTCATTTTTAATTGCTACTTGAAGTGGATGATTAAGATCTAAGTAGGTGTTCATATCCCAGCCATTTTGCTGGCAAGTAATAAGCATTCCGGCATGTTTACCGCTGCAGTTTTGGGCTAATTGGCTTGGCGCTTTATCACCCCATGCGATTTTTTCTTTTTCACCTAGTGGTTTATCAACAGCGTTTTTAAGCTGAGAGATTGAAATATCTCTAGATGTGAGCATTTTGGTTACTAAATCAATATGGTTTTGAGATCCTGAGTGTGAGGCACAAATAATTGCCAATTCATCATCTTTAGCTATAAGCCCTGCTTTAAGCATTGCAGCAGCTTGTAAGGATTTAATGGCGCTTCGTGGATAGATTGGTAACTCAGGTGAGCCTTTTGATAAATAAGTTGAACCATCTGCATTTAAAACAATTAAGTGTCCTAGATGGAGTGATTCAACTAAATCACCACGTGTTACTTTTGCTAAAACTTCCCCTGCAAATTTTTCGTTAATTTTCAGATTGTCTTTCAAGTGAGGACCAAAGGTGTGCTTGCAGGGTTTGACCTTGTGCTGCCATATCGTATGAGGTGAATAACTCACCCTCGACTAATCCATACAACCTAGAACCTGCAGTAACTATTTTTGCAGAAGGAGATGAGTAACCCTGATCCATTTCAAGTTGTATCTTGGCACCCTTAACAACACCAACCCAGCCTTCGGCAATTCCTGTGTTGTGAGCAAGTAATACCTCAAGCACATTATTTTCTTTAACCCGCCAAAAACCAACCTCTGAGGCTGCTGGCCTAACAATCTCATCACTTTCATCAATGATCCAAGAGCGGGAGAAGTAATTTAAAAAAGCCCTACCATCATGATTAAAGGAAACCTCTTGGGCAAATTGAAAGCCCGGAGTATTTGGGTACTCACCACGCCCCTTTCCTCGCCAAGTACCAATCAACCAGGCAAGTGGCATTAAATCTGGGTGCAAGTTTTCTGGGATAGTAAATGCCATTACTTTTTATCTACCCTTAGAGTTTTTCTAACTCCCACTACGCCTTTATAGATTAAAATGATTGAGAAAATAACGCTGGCTGCAATTAACAAAACTGTGGTCAAAATTTCCATTAGGTAAGCCTAAACCCTTACCGAAGTGCTAACTCCTCCTGTGAGGCGCTAACTCCCTCACAAATTAAGGTGGCATCTGCTGGCACATTTCGCTTAATAAGAGCTAATGCAATTGGTCCTAACTCATAGTGACGGGCAAGGGTTCCAATAAAGCCAACCTCTTTGTCCTCTAAAAATACCTTTGCCCCATGCTCTGGCATAGCCACCATGGAGCCATCTAAATGAAGTCTGACTAACTTTCTTGGCGGCTGTCCTAAGTTAAACACCTTTGCAACCGTCTCTTGCCCTCGGTAGCACCCTTTATCCATATGAACTGCTTTGTTTATAAAACCTAACTCATTTGGAATAGATTTATGATCTGTTTCAAATAACAATCTAGCTCTGCCTTGAGAAACTCTTTCTGCCTCAAGTGCCCACATGCCAACTTGGGTATGGGCTTTGCTAAATGCATCAGTTGTATCTTTTAACTCACCCCTTGGAACCAAAGCATAAGGACCACCTAATAAATCAGATTTGCCAGGTGCTCGTAGCACTGCGTAATCATTTGATTGATCTTTAACCTCAACCTCTAACATAAATTTCATCTTATTTAAGTAATCTAAAATCTCTTGTGTTCGAGAGTTTTCAGTGTGTAGCCAGGTAGTACTTCCATCATCTACTAAAAATAACTGATCAATTACATGACCCTGCACATCGAGTATTAAAGCTTCAACCCATTTTCCAGCCTCTAACTTTTCAAGATGCTGGGTAGTTAATGCATGCAGCCAGGTAAGGCGATCTTTGCCTGAGATTAAAATGATTCCGCGGTGGGATAGATCTGCCCATGCATTTCCTGCTACCAATGCTTTTTGCTCCTGATTTGGCTCACCAAAGTGCCAAATAGCACCCTTATCAGGACCTGACTCAACTAGTACTGCGCTCATTACTTACCTGATTTATTGGAGCACTTACTACACAACCCATAAACAGCGAAGTGTGTTACATCTGTCTTAAATCCGTAATCGTCCGCCAAGGTGTTAACAAAATTTGCAGCTGTCTCAATTGGTGCATCCCCAATTGACTCACACTCAGAGCAAACTAAATGCAGATGGGTTAACTCTTCGGCTGCATGGTATGTCGCACCGCCATGGCCTAAATGGGTATGTAGTACTAACCCAACATTTTCCAGCGTTTCAAGATTTCGATAAACAGTTGAAAGATTTATTCCAGGATGGGTTGCTCGAACCTTTTCCGCAACCTCCTCCGGTGTGGCATGGCCAAGTTGTCTAACTGCTTGCAGCACTAACTCACGTTGTGGGGTTAGGCGAAGTCCTTTTTCCCGCAGCTCATTTGGTTTAGCCATATTCTAATTATAGTGACTTAAGTTCTAACTCTAGAAATCGGGCTTGATATAAGCATCAGACGATGAGCTGAAGTGACTTTACATCACTTAACGAATTTAAAATCATTTGTGCATAGTCCGAGATAATTCTTATTTCAAATCTGAGGGGATAGCAACTTTGCTAAACATAGTTCTATAAACATAATAGGATAAGAAAACTGTATATAAAGATAGGTAAATTGACATCTGAATTTCTTGGTTTAAATTTAAAACCAACGAATAGGAAATTATTTGACTTATAACAAGTCCTACACCAACCCAGATAAAAGCTCTACTTTTTAATCTTAATACAAGAGCGCTAATTACGACTAATTCAATCATCATTGAAAGTAAAAATGAATTTTTACTTACAGGAAAAAAGAATAAGAATGGAACTATAAGAATTAAGCCTTCAAGCCTTTTCAAATTTGCATATTTAATTGCAATTAGTAATATTCCAACATAATCATAAAGGTGCACATAAGAATTGAAAACTGGAAATATTAATGCCAGAAACACAGCTTTTTCGGGATTTAATTTAGAATATCTTGCAACAAGAAATAAGGTAATTACAATGCTAAGCACAGAGATAACCCTTAAAAACTGTGGTTGATCAATTATCTGATTAATCCCCTTCCAAATCGATATTTCGTAACTGGATTCGAGTGTTGAATTCCTCGAGTACCTAAGAACCTTCTCTAGCCAGGTTAAATGTAAATTGCCTCCAAAATAAAGTTCAACTGTTACGTGGAGTGTAAGAGCAGAAAAAAATAAATAAGTTACTTTCTTTAGTACACCAGTTCTTTGAAAAATAAAAAGAACTATAAAGGGAATAGTTATCTGTGGCTTAATTTCTAAAGCCAGCAATAGCACTGAGAGGGAGAAGTAGGGTGACTTAAGTTTTTTATTCAATGTAAAAGCTAAAGCCACTAAACCCAGAGTAATGCCAGTAACCTGAACATTTCCAAATAGGGCTCTACCCACGCCCAAGATTAAGGTTATTGCAAATAAATTAAGATACAAAGCATTGAATCTTTGGCCTACATACCATCTTAAGAAAAATACAGCACCTAGTGTATTAAGTAGGTGGATCATAATTGGCAGAATTGGAAAAGGTAAAATCCAGTCTACTAAATAAAAAAATAAAGCAGATATTGGTGAATTTGCATACATTAGTTGCTCATATGGATTTATGCGATCTGTAATTAGAGATCCAGCTTTAATGTAATCACCGAAGTCGGCTAAGTTTGTAGAGTAATTTAAACTTATTACTATGAATACTGCTAGCAGCGTAATGATAGATACTGGTAATGATGAGAGAATCTTGATTAGATTCTTGGTAATTGTAAAGTTGTTCATACTTTATGATTTACTCTGTAGCTTCAGTTTATACGCTAAAAAAGTAATCTTTAAGAATCTTCGAGCGGTTGCCCAACGCATCATATTTGTTGTTCCATATGCTCGTGCTAAATATTCAACAGGCTTAGATACGATATTCATGCCTGTAGATTTGGCAGCGAATATTAGAGTTAAATCCCCATAGTTATCAATAGATTTCAACTTATGATCAAATTCTTGAATCAATAATTTCGGAAATATTTTGGTTCCACAGAATAGATCAATCAACTTGAAATTCAATATTGGAAGCCACAGTATTGAAAAAAAATAATTTCCTAATTTATTTAGTATTCGGAATGATTTTTTCTCATTATTACCCTTTAGACGATCACCCATTATGAATTGATCTTGTTGGCCCACAATCTCTATCAATGCCAGCGAAGACTTTAAGCTTACAGTTGCATCTGCATCCCAGATCATAATGAATTGCTCATTAGATGCTGCTGCACCTTCTAATACCGCATTAAATTTGCCTTTACCAGTCTGTTTTATTGCATGAACTTTTTCCGAGTATTTTTCTTGCATCTGGATTGCAACTTGCCAGGTGTTGTCTTTAGAACCGCCCTCGACTATAAAAATTTCAGATATTTTCTCGATATCATTTACCTGCTTGATTAATTTGGCGAGTTGACCAGCTTCATTACAGGCTGGGATTATGCACGAAATCATTTTCACCTATTCATTTTGTCTAAGATGGACTAACATTAACTTAAGAGTTTGGCTACTGTGTTGAATTAGACTTGGGCAAGTTGTTAAAATGAAATGGTGGGTATGAAACTCCTAATAACAGGCTCTGGTGGGTTACTAGGATCAGCAATCCGAACTCAATCCGATACTCAGTACGAAGTTTTGGCACCTACACGTGGAGAATTGGATCTGGAAGACCCTGTCAGAGTACAAGAATACATAAACCTACACAAACCAGATCTATGTATTCATTCGGCTGCTCAAGTTTACGGACTTGGCGGTCACAAACTACATCCGAACAAAGCCTTACTTGTTAACTCCAGAATTGATTTAAATCTAATTACTTCCTTTAATGAAATTGGTTTAGAACATTTTGTTTACATCGGAACAGTGGCTTCATACGGCTATCCATATAAATCACTTCCATTGTTGGAGTCAGATTTTTTTCAAGGCGTTCCCCATGCTGGTGAATATGGGTATGCGATGGCAAAGCGATTTGGATATGATCTAGCAAATTCTCTAAAGTTAAATGGGACCACAGTCAGTTATGCTGTTATGACCAATTTGTATGGACCGAATGATAATTTCAATGAAAAAACAGGACATGTAATTCCATCACTAATTTCTCGAGGCTTAAAAGCCAAAAAAGAAAGCAAAAAATTGGAGGTTTGGGGTAGCGAAGGGGACTCTCGTGATTTCCTATATTCGGAAATTGCCGCAACTCGCATTCTACAAATACTTAATTCGCGATATGAAGGATTAATCAATGTTGGATCTGGAGTTGAACGAAAAGTTTTTGAGGTAGCAGAGTTCATTGCAAATTATTTAAGTTTACCTGGAATCTCAATCAAATCTGGAGCAGTAAATGCCATTCATAACCGAACTCTAAGCATCGAAACCTTAGAGAATTTATATGGAAAGATCCACCCAAACTTTGAAAAAACTCTTTCTACTACGATCGATTGGTTGGCAAAAAATTTAAATTTATCCAGACATTGAAGGTATTTGAAATAAGAGTTATTCAGAGATTAACTGGATTAAGCTAATTTACCTAGGAATATTGAGTCGCTGGCTCTAATTAACTACTTAAGAATTCTAATAAGAATTAAGTAAAACTGGCAACCCAAGCAAAAACCAAAGGCAGCATTTAAAAAGGCTGCGCCTAGTGCAAAACTAGTTGCAATGAGAAATACAGTGGTGTTACCAGTTAGGCCACCCAGTAATGCAGTTCCTGCAAAGAGTGCACCAATTAATTGGGCAAATCTTGGAGCAGCCTCATTCTCACTAGGGATCGGCCCTGAAAGACGTGGCTGAATTAAGTTGCGATAGATAAAACCATATAGGGACCTTCGAAGTCCAAATAAAACAGCTGATAAAAAGACCGCAAATTGAAACCCAATAATTAAATTGGACTCTGTCACTAGTGCCGCTGATAAAACTAAGGTTGTAATTGCTGCTGTGTATCGTGGGCCTCTGGCATCGATTAAACGCTCAGGACTTGTTTGAATACTGCTTGACACTTTTCTCTCCTTTGTTAGATAAATAAAATTAATTTTGTGAAACTAAAAAACAAATTAACTATTTATCTAACTAATACAACCCTTATTGCGGGCAAAATCAATTACTCGCCGCTTTGTGAAGTAAACAGGTTGTATGAAGAACATGAGGAGATTTTATAATACTTATCAGATTACTTCTTGCAAAGTGTTTGCACAAAAGTGCTAGATGGCTTTGATCGCCTTGATAAGTTGATCACGTTTTGGCGCACCCTTTGCCCTAGCAATCTCAAACCCCTTGCTATCTAAAAATACGGTGGTTGGGGTGGAGCGAATATCAACCCTTCTAACCAAATTCAGATTGGATTCAGCATCAACTTCAACATAGGAGATATCTTTTAAATCTTTAACTACATCATTAACAATTGCTTTTGCAGTTCGGCACTCAGAGCAGAAGGTAGTTGAAAATTGCAGGATGGTAAGACGGCTGCCATATTTGCCACCAAACTCACCCTCTGAGATTTTTACCCGTGTTCTTTTTTTTAATACACCCTTTTTAGCGCGAAGAAGCAGCCCAATTACTGAAGTCAGTGAGATCAGTAAAAGAAGTGGCAGCAAACTTTCCATAGCGGTATTCTTGCACTCTTATGGCACGCCTTCTTCTACTTACAAACTCAAGCGGTGCTAGCGCTGATGTGATGCCATCTCTTGGCTTACTGCAGCATGATGTAAAGATCTTGCCGATTGAGGCTTCGGTATTAGTTGAACCACCGGTAGTTGATTGTTTACTCATTGACGCACGTCGCGATCTACCAGCTGCTAAATCATTTACCAAGTTGATATCCTCAACTGGGGTAGATGTTCCGATTGTGGTTGTTACAACTGAAGGTGGCCTATCTGCAATAAATGCAGATTGGGGAATTGATGATGTAATTCTTGATACGGCAGGTCCTGCCGAGGTTGATGCTCGAATTCGTATTGTTATTGGTCAGACCGCTATTGCGCAATTAGCAAGTAATCCATCTGCTGGTGAGATAAGAAGTGGTGAAGTGATAATTGATGAGTCCTCATATACTGCCAAGATTAAGGGGCGTGTTCTTGATCTAACCTTTAAAGAGTTTGAATTACTTAAGTACCTAGCCCAACACCCAGGCAGAGTGTTTACTAGATCTCAGTTATTACAAGAGATCTGGGGTTATGACTACTTTGGTGGAACTAGAACTGTTGATGTTCACATCAGACGGCTTCGTTCAAAGTTAGGACCAGAGTTTGAGGCAATTATTGGAACAGTTCGAAATGTTGGTTACCGCTTCTCAGTACAAAACAATCAAACAACAGCTGATATTAATTAACACCCCTTGCAACACTTAAATCACCTCTCTAAACCCCAACAAGAAAGTGTTTTGGCTCTTATTAAAGCTGCCCATGATTTTGATGGCACCCCTGCCATCGCAGAGCATGTGTTACTCCATCTTCGCCATGGTGGTGATAAATCAGATTCACACTTAGTAATTGAGGAAAACAAAGAAGTAATTGCTTACGCTCACCTTGATACAACAGATCTTGTAGCAGGCCCAAGTGTTGAAGCGGTTATCCATCCACAACATAGAGGCAAAGGCTTGGGAGCTTTGATTTTAAAGGAGGCAGTTAAAATATGTGGTAGCAAGACTCGAATCTGGTCACATGGTGATCTGCCAGCAGCAAAAGCAATTGCAGCCTCACTCAACCTAGAACGGCTATGGTCAAATCTTTTAATGAGTAAGCCCCTTGGTGAAATACAACCTGTAACCTCTAAATACCCAATCCGAACATTTATCCCGGGCCTTGATAATCAAGCATTTCTTGATCTCAACAACAAAGTCTTCGCTGACTACCCCGATCAGGGTGGGTGGAGTGAGGATAATTTGAAGGTAAGACTTAATGAGTCTTGGTTTGATGATAAAGGTTTTTTTGTCGCAGAAGATAGGGGTGAGTTAATTGGATTTTGTTGGACCAAAATACATGGCGCTCATACCCACTCACACAGTGGTTCAGATGATGATCATGGCCATGAGGCGCTAGGTGAGATCTATGTTTTAGCAGTTAACCCCGATTACAAAGGACAAGGAATTGGACGAGATTTAACTCTTACCGGTCTTAATTACTTAAAGTATAAAGGATTAAACAATGTGATGTTATATGTTGGGGTTGAGAATAAACCAGCATTTAAACTGTACAAATCACTTGGCTTTAACGAATTTGGCAGTGATGTTATGTATCGGGTGGGTAAGTAAGTATCCACCGATTTTATATTTATTGAATTTGTCACTCCTGAAACTTCTATCATCTGCGGGCTACCTATGTAGCTCAACTGGATAGAGCAATCTTTTGACGAAGGGTCAGATGTGGGTTCGAATCCCACCATAGGTAGTATAAAAATAAGGGACCCGTAAGGGTCCCTTATTCGTAAGCATTCTTTCAACGAAGGATCAGAGAAATTGTATCAAGAGTTATTCTCTGCTTAAATCAAAAATCTTCACTGAATGTAATCAAGCACTCAATATAACTCTCACCTTGAATCTTTAAGTTTTGGGCATCAGGAGGTGCGGTCACTGGTTCAATACAAATTCCATCCTCATCCTGATCATATATATGCCAATAAGGCGTATCACTTTCTACCGTTACCTTTGCCGCCCCTGGCCAGATAATCTCAGGCGTTCCTAAAATCTCAACAAATGTGTCATCCCAAGGTGGAATAGATGGTCTTATTAACTCACCAGTTGGTATCTGATCACTTGATCTGTTAAACATCTTATTTGCTTTAAACGACAACTCACCTGAATCACCTTTGCCTATCTCACGGGAAAACCAAGGGTGAAAACCTAGAGTTACCGGTAACTGGCATCCATTTGCTTCATACTCAAGTGACCAGCGAATTGCATTATCTAAAATCTCATAACTTTGCGTAACGCATGCACCATCATATGGTGATGGCAGCTCTAAAAATTGTCTTCCGCCCCCTAAGTCCTCCCAAGAGCAAAGCACTGCCTGGCCATTTAAAGCATGTGGTGGATCAAAATTTGTTGGCAGTTGATACTCATTCCCCTTTAAATCTCTAACCACACCGTTTTTAACTCTGCCAGCAAAAGGTGCCATAGCAAACCAACCCCAGGTTAAATCTTGTCCTCTAAATGGCACCACAAACTGCATATCCCGCCATTGCACAGATGCAAGGCGTGCTCCTTGATCTAAATCAATTGCAATTGATATTTGATCTGAATCAATATTTAGCAATTACTCAAGCTCCTCGCTCGTTGGTGGATTAGCACCAACCCTTGAAACTGTAATGGCAGCAGCCTTTGCAGCCCGTTTAAGCATCACGTCAAGCCTTGCGCCAGTCAAACTTTCCAAGCCATCTTTTTCCATCGCCTCAACCAAAATGGCACCTACTGTGTCACCTGCTCCCACTGTGTCAACAACTTTTACCCTAATAGCATCAACACTAACTCTTTCATTTTTTCGATACCCAGTTAATCCTTTATCACCATGTGTGACTACGATCAGTGATGGACCTTTTGTAAGCCAATCGTTGATAATCTGTTCAACCCCAATGGATGGATAAAGCCATTTTATATCTTCATCGCTGACCTTTACCGCAGATGAGATCGCTGTCCATCTCTCCACCTGTGCTACGTATTGCTTTCGATCACTGATAACAGCTGGCCTAATATTTGGATCAAAAACTATTGGTGCAACTTTTGCTAAAGATTGCGCCCATTCAAATAAGACAGAGGCCCCTGGCTCAATGACTGCAGCAAGGGTTCCGATGTGGAGAAGTGTTGGCCACCTTGTTTGTGGCTTTGGTAGCCACACTGAAGTGAAATCAAAGGTGGCGGTATTTTCAATTACAAACTCATAGGTGGCAGATCCTGAATCGCTAAGTGAAACTATTGCTAAACAGGTCGGCTTATCTGAATACTTTACGTAATCTAGTTTTACACCTGCAGTATTCAACTCATCCTTTGCCATTTGACCATACTCATCAGATGAAATCCCATCGATAAACTGTGTATCAAGACCAAGCTTTGAAAGCGCCTTAGCAGTATTTGCGGGTCCACCACCAACAATTGGTTTTCGCTCTGAAATACCTGGAATTAAATCTATCAAAACTTCACCTGCCACCCAGACTTGACCCATTAAAGCTCTTCACCCTTACGGGCCAAGAACTCTGTTAAAACTTCCACAGCAAATAAGTGGTCTTCAACTTGAGGTAATCCGCTAATAATTAAAATCCCCTTAAAACCTTCATCTGTAATCAGGGGTAGTGCACCACCATGAATTGCATGTGTATCATCTTGTAAATTATTCTCTTTATGCCAATCAATTCCACGCTCTTCTGCAAAAACTCTTTCATACATAGTTGAATGCTGTTTTAACATCACCACCGCAACTTTACGATTTATCCACCAATCATTTTCGGGCTTTGAACCCTGTAGGGATGCATGAAAAACTATCCAATCACCTATTCGCACCTGAATTGCAATAGGGACTTTTCTTTGATTTCCTAATGTGGTTGCAATATCACCGATCTCAACTGCGTCAGAATTTGTAAGCGAGGGCAGCTTCAATATGAGCTCTTCGTCTAACAATTGCTTGCTGCTAAAGCCACCAGTGGTCATAACCATTAGCCTATTGGAGTTATTACTTGGCGTTAAAGGCAGCTATATCTTTAATTATCTGATCAAGGTTGATTGCAGGTGCCCAGCCTAAAACCTGCTTAATCTTTGAGATATCAGGAACTCGCCTTTGCATATCCTCAAATCCTGCAGGGTATGCCTTGTCATAGGCCATCTTTTCAATAGCAGAAGTTGATCCAGTAAATTCTATGACTTTCTTTGCTAACTCTAAAATTGAGATTTGCTGGTTGTTTCCAACATTAAAAACCTCACCAACAGCCTTGTCTGAATCAATTACTAAGAGTAGGGCTCTAACTGCATCATCTACATGGCAAAAACATCTAATTTGATCACCTGTTCCATAAACATATAGTGGCTCATTCTTTAAAGCAGCACTTACAAACCTTGGAACAACCATCCCGTAGTGGCCAACCTGACGAGGGCCAACAGTGTTGAAGAATCTAATAATTCGTATTGGTAATTTGTTCTCTAAGTAGTAAAAATAAGCAAGACTTTCATCCACAGCTTTTGCTTCACTATATGACCACCTAGATTTAAGCGGATGACCAATAATTCGGTCATCCTCCTCATTCAGAGGCACTTTGTCATTCTTTCCATAAATCTCACTTGTTGAAGCGATTAAAACCGGCTTACGATATTTATCGCACGCCTCTAGCACGATCTCACTTCCCTGAAGGTTGGTCTTCAAACTCTCAAGTGGTTTGTTTACAATGTTAAACACACCCAGAGCTGCTGCCAGGTGCACAACATGATCACTTTCTGGCACAAGTTTTTCTATATTTGATCTATCTAAAATATTGCCTTTATGAAATGTAACCCTACCCTCAACAGTTGCTAGGTTTTTTGGTATTCCAGTTGATAGATCATCAAGAATTACTACTTGATCACCTCTTGCTATTAATTTTTCGGCTAAGTGTGAACCAATAAAACCAGCACCACCTGTGACTAGGTATCTCACTAAATTCATCCTCTACTATCAAGTACTAACGTATTGCCTAGTTTTTTTAGATCAAGATAAGCATGAGGGGCGGCGATTATTGCTAGATCAAATCCTGGTTTTAAATCAACAGACTTTTCACCGTTCCACTCTTTGACTAAGTCATCGTGCCAAGATACCAAGGCGCCCTTATTTCTTAATCCACTGATTAAAGCGGCTGCTGGAGTTTCTCTTACATCTGCCACGTTTGGTTTGTAAGCAACTCCGACAACTAAAATACTTTTATTTTTAAGCCCACTTAATTTTTCTTCAGCCTTACCCACAAAGTAGCCAGGCATCTCTTGATTAATCTGATCGGCTAAATCTATAAAACGAGTTGGAGCACCTACTTCACGAGCTTTATTTGATAGGTAAAGTGGGTCAACTGGAATACAGTGCCCACCCACTCCAATACTGGGATAAAAGGGCATAAATCCATAAGGCTTTGTTGCGGCTGCTTTGATTACTTCAGTTATGTCTATTCCAAGTTTTTCGCAAAAATGTGAAATTTCATTGATAAACGAAATATTAATTAACCTAAAGCTATTCTCGAGTAATTTGGCAGTCTCTGCAATCTCTACAGAGGAACAAATTGTGATTGAATCAACAAACTGATTATAAAATTTGTACGACCTTTCAACGGCGTTTGAAGACAACCCTGCTAATAGTTTTGGGGTATTTTTAATTGTCCAAGATAAATTTGCCGGGTCAATCCTCTCTGGAGAGTATGCAAGGTCAAAGTCATCAGCTCCAAGTCCAGACTCTTTCAATAAAATAGGTAGTAACAGATTTTGGCATGTACCAGGCTCAATAGTTGATTCGATAATTATGAGGGAGCCCTTACGTAGATTTTTTGCGACAGATGAAATAGCTTTGATTAAAAAGGATAGATCTGGAGTTCTCTCTACAGTAATTGGTGTAGGAACACATATTAAAATAATCTCAGATTCAGCGATTACCGATATATCTGTGGTTGGCTTGTAATTTTTTGAATCAAGATTTTTGCCAATTACTTCACTCGATATGTCGGATAATGGGCTTATACCCTTACTTAAATCATTGATTAGCCCTTTATCGGAATCTAGTCCAAAAACTACTACTCCAGATTCTGCTGCTGTGATTGCAAGTGGGAGCCCAACATACCCTTGTCCAACAACCGTAATTTGCATCAATTTAAGGAGCCAATTCAATTTTTGCTTGCGCGGAAATTGGATGATTAGATGCAAATGACAGAATTTTCTCGAGCATCTGCGAGCTTTTTACTAAATCCCCCTGAGCTTTATAATTTTTCCCTTGCTGTAAATAATTCGCTGCATTCCATGGATCCAGTACACTGATCTTCTCCCGAGCGGTAATCGCAATTGATAACTTATTAATTTGTTCATTTACTGTGGCAATTGAATTCAAAGCATCTAAATTTCTTGGATCATTTTGTGCTATCTGCTCAGCTACGGCCAGACCCTCATCAACAAACCCTCCGGCAACAAGCTTCATAGCAGCAGTCAATTTGTAGGTAGGGTCAAGAAGTGGTGTCCTAATCGCATCATTATTATAAACCCTTAATGCCTCTCGTGCCTGTTCATTCTGTAGATCAAAATTGATCATCGCCCTGTTCGCATTAACCTCACCTCTATAAAGAATTGTCACTAGAACAATCATTAACAGAGTTGTGCCCCCCGAAATTAGAGATCTGCTTGCATTATTTTTTTGGAGAACCTGAGTTGGTTGACTAGTTGCACTTGCCCCAGGTTGGGCCGAAACTGAGAGCCCGACAATTGTCCCGCCCAGTACCCACCCCCAGATAGAGATTCCAATATTGTCTATTGAGATTAAAGATTGAGCTTGGAAAGCAACCCATGAAGAAAAAACTCCAGCAATAATTAGGCGGTTATCTTGCGTATTGTCTTTTAAACCTATAAACGCACGTTTTAGGATATAAATATTTAGAAACAAATATGCAAGTCCAAGTACTACTCCACCGGTAGCAAAAAATTGAATAAATGTATTATGAGCATTTGAGCTAGTTATTTCGAAGCCATAATTTAGTGAGTATTTTTGCTCTCGATACTGCTTGAAGAAGGCACCATATCGATCCATCCCAATACCAGTTAATGGATAATTTTGAAACATTTCAATTCCAGCGTTCCAGTAATACCCTCGAATTGTGACAGATCCTTTATACAGAAATTTCTCAAACGGGCCTTTTTGAAGCATTCCTAAAATTGATAGAATTGCAACAATGAGGCCAAGGACTGAGGAACTGATCCCAAGCCACTTATTTTTATACCAAAGAAAAATAATTAAAAAAACTCCAATTCCGATGGCATAGGAAAGCAAACCCTGCCGAGCATTTGATCTGTAGATTACAAGTAGGAGAAGTAGACAAATGATGGCCCCCACAATTTTGTACTCCAGTTTGTATGAGCGAATAAAAAGTACAGAAAAAATCAACACACCCATAACTGCCATAAGGGCTGCAGCAAAATTTGGGTTTCCCAGAGTAGTAATCACTGGATTGTATGGATTATTCCAAGGAATAAAGTCATTGCCGGTGGACTGCATCAAACCATATATTCCGGATATGACACCTACGAAATACGTGACTTGAAATAGAACCTTAATGTTACTCAGGCGCACATAAAATGCGGCAGATACCATGATTATTACAAGTGAGAGATAAGGTAATAAACCATTTTTGCGCATTACATCACCAAAAATTGATATATAGATATTATCTGAAAATAAAGTTGCGATGAGTGAGCCAATTACAAATCCGCTGACCAAGATGCATAGTATTTTAATCGGTGGCAGTTGCGAAATTAAATTTCGTGAATTCCAAATGTATCCGGTAAGCCAGGATGCAATAACTAGCAATAGCCAGGACTTAGGAGAATTGAAAGGATCAACAATATTGGTCTGAAAATAAAGGGTTACCAGCATCAAACCACCAAATATCCACCTGAGGGGCATCTGATTTCTTGATATTTGCTTACTCTTTACCTGCTTCATATCACCACTCTACCTAATGAAATGAGCCCAACCCCTATTTCTAGGAGCCGGGCCCACCCACTTACTTTTAGGTTAAGACTTAAATTAAGCCTTTACCTTCTTTTGAATCTTTAGCACCAGATTAGTTAATGTGGTGATAAGAGTTCTAAGAGAAGCAACTTGTGTCGCTAATGCAGTTACAGCAGCAAGAGCTGCAGCACCTGAATCAGTAACAGTTGCAGTAGCAGTTACAGGTACTCGCGCTGCTACTGGAAGTGAAGTTCCACCAGTTGCAGTAATAGTTACTGTTCCACCAGATACTGGCATAAATACCGTATATCTAAATGATCCAGCTTTGGCACCAGTTGTTGATGATGAGTTAGCGTCAGCTGAGTATGAAACTGTCGCAGTTAAGCTATCAGAAGTGGTTGTTGATCCAGCGAACGATAGTGCAGAGTTCGTTGTAATACCACCTGCAGCAAGAAGATTGGCCAAAGTTACCTTTGCAATTTCCTTACCGGCGCTATCTAGTGGGGTTACATAAATGTAAGCCTTCTCACCTGGAGCATATGTTGCCTTGTCAAATGACAACTTAACAGATGCTGCGCTGTTGATATTAACAACAGCTGAAACCTCATTTGAGGTCACTGTGGCTGCAGCAACAGTTGAGGCATTGATCGCCTTAAGCTTTGCTGTTCCAGCGGCAGTTCCTGTTACAGAACATTCGTGTCTATCATCTGCTGCATCCCAAGTACATAGAGTTGGAGTTGCATTTGATCCAGCAATTAAGGCGTCCGCTGCTGTTGATGCGTATAGGTAAACCGCACCAGCCCAGGAAACACCGGCTGCATCTTTAGCGATAACTCGAACTGTGTCTGAGTTTGAACCAAGTGCCAAGTTAGGAGTAGGCACTGAAGCAACTAATGTTGCTGGTGCTGCTGCATAAAATGACATTGATTTGTTGGCAAATTGGCGAGTAGTTGTTGAAACTGCAATAGTTGCAACTCCTGCTCGGCCATCTGGCAAGATATTGATATCAGTATCGCCATCACCTTGAACTACCAAGGAGGCGCCACTGATTCCACCGAAGCTAAGAATACCTGCACCAGAGATGGTGACGGTAATTGACTCAGGCGCTGCGGTTGTGGTGTTCTGCGTTTTAACTCTGAGCACGGCAGCCGCAGTTGCGGATGCTGTAGCAAGTGCGCTCACAGCTGCATCAGCTGTTGCTAATGCTGAAGTGGTTGCTAAGAACGCAGTTGATGATCCCGGCACGATAGTTGTAGAGGCGGCAGCGGTTACTGCAGCGTCCTCACTTACAACGAATGAGATCTCAACATTTGCTTGTACTCCACCTACAAGAGGTGTGGCGATATTAACAGGTGTCACTACCACGGTATAAGTGTATGTACCAGCAACACGAGTTGAAGAAACTGAATCCATATATGCAATGAATTTAGCCGCAACATAAGAATTGACGGTGCCATCTGTTGCTGGTGCCAGACCAAACAGGGTCGCTGTTTCAGTCGTGGTTGCGTGAGCAAGGTTGCCATGTGGGGCAGTTAGAGGTGTTCTACTAAGGGTAGCCGCACTAGCATTGTCTTTTCCACCCTGGACCACATTTATTTTGGATGTGGATGTGGCAGTATCCCTTAGAGCCAAGTTAACTTGTGGGAATGAAGCCTGTAAAGCTGGCTTTGATTTTCCTGCAACTGTCACCGTTAATGAATCAGTCCCAAGAAGTGCAAATGCAGAGACTGAGATAGTACCAGCGGTAGTTGAGTCAGAAGCTGCACCAGTTAAACCGGCAGTTCCGTTAGTAGCCGTGACAGTTACTTGAGAACCTGCCGCCCCTGAGAATGCTGCTTGCGAAGGCGCTGAGCTAAGTACGCCCATTCCTAACGCAGCAACAGCAACAAGCGCAATACGCTTGAAGTTTGTCGTTGTAGACATTTATTTCCTTTCGTTAGTCGTTACTAGGAATTTCCTAGTAGCGGCTTCGAGATGAGTCGCACGTGCTGACGCATCTCTTTCCCCCTGTGATATCCGGATCACAGGAGAAACCTGTTTGTTGGGAGTCATTTACTTGACCCCCTTGGCGCCGATATTGATCGCCTGAGCAAGGATTGTGCTCTTGCTAGAGTTCAAAATTATACGGGTAGATATCTCATTTGGAATCGCATCGACATCTAACCCACCAGTAGCAGCTATAAATAGGGCTGAATCCACGGTTGAATCTATATATATGGTGGCTGTTAGGAGGTAGTTTCCGTTGGAAAGGCGGGTAATGGTGGAGGCTGAACCTGTTTGGGTCAGAGGGAACCAGGATCCTGCAACTGTCACAGAAGGGCTTGCGAAGTATGAGGTGCCTGCGCCATCAACTGTAATGGTTTGAGAAACCAAGACGTTTAACACTGATTCACCCTGGGATTGTGCATATGAAACCAGCGCATAACCATCTGGATTGGTAATTGTTGATTGAGATGAAACAGAAAGTGACCCAACATTTCCAGCTGCATCAGAAACTGTAAACCCTGTTGGTAGCCCGTCCTTAGAAAGACCTGCGAACAAAGATTTTGATGTGCGGAAATTAATTGCAGAAACATCTTCAATAAGCTTTTGACTTGAAAGATCTAACTTTGTTTCTGCAGGAGATTGAGTTGAAGATTGAGTCGAAGCTGGTGCTTCTTGAGTTAAAGTTGAAACTACAGACCCATTATTAAATTCACTTCCAGTTATAGAGTTAAAGCCTAGGAAAGCAACCATTACTATAAGTAATGAAAGTGCAACTTTTGAAGATTTCTTAGCAAGCCCGGCTGCCTTCTTATATGTGCCAGAAATAGAATCAAGTGCTGTAGTACCGGTTTTCTCATCAACTACCCACTCGGTAAGTACGCGAATAAATGAAGCACGAGCGCGTTGCACAACATGGCGAACATTTTTCTCACTTGTTCCAATTGCTTGAGCAATCTCTTTAGTAGTACGACCTTCAACCTCCCACATCACAAGTGCTGTTCGTTGTGTCTCTGAAAGTCGAGATAGTGCTTCGCGAATAATTGAAGCATCTTCAGCTGCCGCAAGAGTTGCATCCATTGGGATGTGGTTCTCTGCTGCGATTTCAGATAAGCGCTCTTGAGTGGCATCTGAATCAATTGCAACCAGGTTAGGACGAGATCCTGTAGCGCGGATTACATTCAGGCATAGATTGTTTACTGTGGTGCGCAGATATGCCATGGCACGTTCTGCGGTGTCTAGCTCTGGGGCGGCCAAGATAAATTTAAGGAAGGCATCTTGGACAACCTCTGCTGCATCGGCATCGCTTCGAAGAATTCGGCGGGCTTGAGCGATGAGTGATGAGCGATTTTGAGTATATAGAGCGGATAAATCAGAAACAGACCACGCAGCGACAGTCGCTGGGGCCTGAGACTTCTTACGAAGTGACACTTTGATTTCCCGCTTTCAGGTGAGCCAACGTCTTGACCCCTCTACTTAGTAAGACACCAAAAGGGGGTAAATGTTGCCCCCGTCTAGGAGTTGTATGCCCTTCCCCGATAGAGCAGCCTGAGGTGTACGTGAAAATACACGTAGGTAGGACAAAAGTGAAGTTTTACGCGCATGCAACTTTAAAACTCAGAAATGCCCATTCTGAGCATTTTTGAGACCTAATAGGCCACAGAGAAGAACTAGAAGTTTGATCGAATAAGATTTGATCACAATTTATATAGGGAACCGTTATTAACTAGCTAGCCTTATTGGTCAACAAAGGGGTGTCTATCTCCGTACCAAAAAATATGCGTAACGATATCCAATTATTGCGCGGCTTTGCCGTCCTTGCAGTAATACTTTTCCATTTATTTCCCCAAGTATTTCACAACGGCTATTTAGGTGTTGATATGTTTTTTGTTATTTCAGGTTACGTAGTAACTCCAAAATTAATTTCAATTTTTAAGAATCCTTCGAGAAAAGAAATTAAAAAAAATTTATTTAACTTCTACAAAATTAGGTATTACAGACTCGCCCCTACTTTAGCAATTGTATTAATTTTTTTTAGTTTAATAATGTTAGTAATTGGTCCACTCCAAGAACAACGATACTCTACAGCGCAGGGTATTTCCGCATTAGTATTATCTGGAAACCTTTACGCAGCTAAGGTATCTGCCAACAATTACTTTCAGCCTAACCCAAATCCGTTCTTACATACTTGGTCGCTCTCAGTAGAGGAACAAATATATTTACTTCTTCCTATATTTATACTTTGCCTGTATCCTATTGTTAAGAGGTTAAAATATATATCTATATTTATTGCCTTAACAATCTTTGCATATATTATCTATTTTATTTTGCTAAGTAATTTCTTACCGACTGAAGTTTCGGATGGCGCATTATATTATTCTTTGATTTTTAGACTTTGGGAATTTGGACTTGGTGCGTGCTTGAGTTTAACTGGCACTAAGTACTTCAGCTTTAAACAGAAATTTATATTTTTTACTCTACTTCCATTTATAATTTTTTTACCCGTGTCATCGGCTTATTTATATCCAGAAATAACATGTCTTGTCACTTTATTATACATAAATAACAGATTCGAATTTAAAGAAAAAACAAGTGGTACAAAAGTATTTATTTGGTTAGGAAATAGATCATATTCGCTTTATTTAGTGCATCTACCCATAACTTTTATTTTAGAACACATTCCGTTATTAATTGGTATTTACAAAATAATTGTGAGTGCGTTAGCGCTCATTTTTACTCTAATTGTAGGGAATTTCTGCTGGAGTAATATTGAAGAAAGATATCGCATAAGTGGAAATAGAATACCAATTTTCACAGTTAAGAAATCGGTTATTTTCTTCACATTTTTACCATTAGCTCTGCTCACAGTTTTTAGATTTGGGGCAGTTAATTACTATGGTTTAGCACCGATTCCAGAGATTCAAGGAACAATTTCTTGTCCAACAAAGGTAAACGGAATTTGCACAAATAATATTGTCGAATCAAGGCGGACTGTTTTACTAATAGGGGACTCTCACGCAGCCGCTATTTCTACAACTTTCAATGATTTAATGACGAAAGCCCAGATAGAAGGTGTTGTAATAAGCGGACGAGGTTGTCAAATTTATGAACGCATCGAGAATATATCAAATGACGGGTGCAGAGACTACAGAATTAAGGTACTTGATTATTTGAAAATGCATCCCAAAACTGAGGTTTTAGTATTCCAGCGAAGTTCATCCATTGAGTTTAATAAAATGAAAAATGATACTTTGTATCTGCAAGGATTATTGAAGGGATTGCAAGAAATCCAACGTTATTCTTCAAAATTATACGTTCTAGGACCAAATCCTGAATTCCCATCTGGGTTATCACAAGGCTCATTTCTTGGTTTATTTTATAGGCAAGGTGATTTTCCAAGAGAAAAAATGATTCAAAATAGTTTTTCGGATGGAGATTATTTTTTGAAGACTTTAACAAAGAATAATATAATTTACTCGGATATCTCAAATAAATTTTGTAGTGATACAAAATGCAAGTATAAACATGAAAATAAATATCTATTTTGGGATGAAAACCATTTAAGTCTTGACGGGGCAAAATTTATAAAAAGCTCAATTTCTATTTTGTTAAATGTTTAAATTCTAGTTTTAAACCTAAATACTAACTAATCTATCCCTTTGGTGAGCCCGCTCGGGCTCGAACCGAGGACCCAAAGATTAAAAGTCTTTTGCTCTACCAACTGAGCTACGGGCTCATGCTATTTAGTTTTACTTAAGATATCATTCCTTATTTGTTGAGGCGGCGCAAATCCTGCTAGCTGGCGCTAATGAGTAAAACTTCTGCGAGATTTCTCTTAAATTATAGTTATAAACTCCCCATAATGAATAATTCCTACTAATTATCGCAGTAGATGGCAAAGGTCTCAGACAGGGCTATGGGATTATTTTGTTTACTTCTCTTACTCACTGATACTAACAGCAAATCACGTTGAAGATTACAACCTTAAATGCTCTATTTAAACGAAAATCAAATGTGGAACAACTGAATAACAATTAGATCCTTTTTCTGAGAAGTTCGGTAGAAATTATCAAATTATGATTCTCCTTAGAGATATGCTTGTCGTGTGGATATCGGGAAAAACATAGATTTAGCCGCATTGATAATCGGTTATTCAAGGCCTGACGGAATTGCAAACTTGCTAGACACATTGACTGAAAGCGGAGTAAAAAACCTATATGTTGCTATTGACGGGGCAAGAAACACTAAAGATATTTTAGAACAAGAAAAGATTAAAAAAGTAATTGATAATCGCTCACGAGATGTTAGCATTAAGGTATTGTGGCGAGATATCAATTTGGGTGCTGCTGCAGGTGTTATCGATGCTATTGATTGGTTTTTTTCTTTCGAAAAGATGGGTCTAATTCTCGAAGATGATCTTCAGATAACCAAGGAATTTTGTTCTTACGCAAAAAATGCACTTACTAAATATTTGAACGACAACGATGTATGGATGATCTCTGGGACTCAGCATTTACCGAGTTGTGGAGATTCTAAAACAACTAATTGGACTAACTACCCCATGATTTGGGGATGGGCAGGTTGGGCAAAAAAATGGATTGTTATGCGCACTTCGCTTCTAAAACATAAACCTATTGGAATAGGAAACTTACTCGATTCAAGTTATCTATTTTGGGCTATCGGTGCAAACCGAGCACTTTGTGGAAAAATTGATGCATGGGATATACCACTTGCATTTGAGTTTAGATATCAAAAAAAGTTAAGTTTGCTTCCGCCAGTTAATCTTGTCTCAAACATAGGAAGTGACGAATTTGCAACAAACACCAAAATAAAAAGTAAATTTATGCACCAAAAAATAGAACTCTTAAGCAATAGTTATCAGTATTCTGAAAAACCACTTTCAGGCACTTTGCTTGAATATAATTTTTTTTTGGAGAAGAAAGTTTTCAACATAAAAAGGCGTCATATTTTATTGCCTTATTACTCACTCTTACTAGACTTTATTAGATTTCCAAAATCAAAAAGAAAAAAACCTTTATCAGAAAGATTAGGAATTAAGTAGTTGAAGTATCCAAATCTATGTTTACTTAGCAAAGTTTGAAATGCGCTTCCGTACTTCCTGGAATTTTACTGTACCCCGAATAAACGATTCTATTTACATCGGACTTTTTTAGTACATTGAGGTAAAATTGCGAACGACTCAGCACTCAAATTAGATTTTTAATCTTCAATATTCAATTTTATCTTAGTCATCTGTCAATTATAATCCAGTTAGATGGTATCAGTTCATTTGGTTGCTTCATGCCTATGAACCAAGGGTTAGGAGCAATGGTTGGAGCGGAAATCTTGCGAGCAAGGAACGCGCCCCACCAACTAAAGCTTGAATTCCCAATTACATAACCACTTCCAAGCCGCATCTTCTCTAACGTTACACATGCGGAATCGTTTTTATCATCTATCCACCTGCAGAGAGTCGTGAATCTATCTGGTATGTAACTCTTGGCATTTTCAATATCATCTGAAAAAACCCAAATTTTTTCAAAATTGTACTTGGAAGTCATTAAAGAGATTGCTCGATCATAATACTCATGTGATAAAACCCCAAAACTAGATTCTTGCAAATAATCACCAAGCCGAATGTGAACGATTAATGGACACTCTTGTTTGGCCAACTCTTCCATCTCAAAAATTTTTTTGTCTGGAAGAGTTAAACTGCTCATCACGGATTTAACTTTATTCAATTCTGCATAACGATAGGTTTGAAAATACCCGATCAAGTATTGTGATTTAGATGAATACGGAATCGGTTCATAACCCACGTCAGTGGAACACCAAACTGCAATTTTTCTCCGTAATTTCAGTGCTAGTAGTACCGAGACTAGTTTGCTCAGAATTAATCTCAGAACTCTAGGCTTTATCTCTTCTCTAGACCTTAAGGACATTCGAATTAAAAGAGATAAGATTCGCCCCAAATACTTTTTTTTGTCTGGTGGTATTCTTAATGTGGAGAAAATACTTCTTTCGTAAGTGAAGATATCAGCCTGGCTTGATGCATTCTTTCTAAAATTTCCATATGAATCATCGATTATTAAAGGAACATTTTCAGAGAAGGAAACATTTAGCCCAGCTGCAATTTGAAAAAGTTGATTACCTAGTCCGCCCATTAAATGGATAATGTAAACCTTTTGTCGATTCAATTTAATTGTGTTCCCTAAATAATCGAAAACCAAAGTTTATAACTGAAGATTTCTCACTTGATGAAAGGAGCAAAAAAAATTTAATACACAATAATACAGCCAGTAACTTTAATCGAATATTTCCATTCTTAAATAAGGTTACTATTTGGCGAAAAATCATACTATTTGCCGTACTGTTTTGGGAATTAATGGCTCGCATATAAGAAATTTCTAGCTCTATATTTTTTGATAAGTCTGCAATTTTAGTTTTGTCGTTTGTTAGACTTCCCTGAATATTAGTACGATAAACATAGAAAAATTCAGATGTGAACCTTATCTGAGTTGTAGCTGATAAAAGTTTTATTAAAAAAAATTGGTCTTCTCCAATTGATAGTTTGGGAAAAGTAATGTGCTCTATCAGATTTTTTCGTATCAGCCATCGCCATAGCCCAGGGTTAAGTGATATCAAATACCAATTAGTAGGTGAATCGCTTTCAATTAAACTTTTAGGAATTTTTTTACCAAAGTTATTCTCACTAAGAAAAGAACCAATTACTATGTCGTAAACATCGTTCGTTTGAGAGATTTCATTTAGTAAATTTGAGAATATTGGCATGTCGTCACTATCACAGAACATTATCCACTTACCATCTGCCGCCTTAATTCCGAGATTTCTACTTGATCCTGGATTTCTTTCTCCGCAATCTAAGATTTTATAATGCCTCGATTTTTCAGTTTTACATAGCTCTCCTAATTGCTTAAATGCAGACTTTTCAGCAGTGTCTAAAACCAAAACCAACTCTACTCCATTCTTTGGTGCAGAATTGATAATACTTTTTAAATTTTCATAGTCCCTTTCTAGATTGCCAATAGGTATTACAACAGAAAGCAACATAGAAATTAACTCCTTCTTAAGCGATGAATCCAAATACTTGAGTATAACCCATAAGATTCTCTAATCATTTAATCCAGAGGCTTTTTAAAAATTTATTAAATCGGCGCATAAAAGAAAAAATTGGAGAATTATACAAAAAGGAGTGGAAAGTGCCCTTTAAGAGATTTTCTAGAATTAAATAGAAAAGAATATTCGGGTAAAATCTGGTTCTTACCTCGTTTTTATTAGATAGCATAGTTAAATACTTTATTTCTTTGCCCCAGCTTCTAGAGAAAATTCTCAAGGACTTACTGTGAATATGCAAATTATAAATGTTGATTTCATGATCACCGTTTTTAAAGTACAGTCCTTTTTTCTCACTGAATTGAATCGCGTAAGCTGATGGATCAATAAATGAATTATCGACAATAATTTTTTTGCTAGCAAATAATTCTAAAAAGCCATAAGAATTTTTGGGGTCTATTCCTGTCAACCACATGCCTATATTCAACGCATCAAATATCCCACCAAAATCTATTTCGCCATCGAGGGGTGTCTTTATTTTCACTCTATTCAGTTTTGGTAGAGAAACGTGGCAAACTGGCAATGTTTTATACTTGTCGGGGAACTTATGTCTTAAGTATGATAATGCCTTCATGTCAGTTGGATTTTCGAACCTAGTAATATAGTTTATCAAGTCATTTTTAAAACCCCTCGTTAATTCATATTTAGGGAAAAACACAAGGCCTGCCGAATCAGCCACTGGATTGTGTGGTAACCAACAAATTTTTTTAACTTCTAAAAACTTTTGAAAAGGAAATTGTGGTAGCAGTAATATATCTGATTCAACGTGAAGATATGATCGATTTTTATTATTTGCGTGAAAAGCTTCTATCGCAATCAAGCGATCTAAAGTATACCGCCAAAAACCATTTCGGAAATTTGGATCGATAGTTTTTCTCTTGAATAAGTCATCTATTTCTACATCTGGTTTGTAAATAAAAACACTAACATATGGTGGCATTCTTTTAATTAAAGGGGATTCGTCCGAGATAATACAATTTATTGAAATTTGCGGAAACGCACGATGAATTAGTTCAATATTTGGAAAAAGATGTTTATATCTACTATTACCTAATTGAACAAAAATTATTTCTAGAGAATCCTTTAGAATTTTCACCACCTAATAAACATTGAATTGATTAATTAGAAGATAATTCTTGAAATATCCAGTTATAAGTTTCTGTCAATCCTTCCTTTAATTTGATGCTAGGTTCCCAATCAAAAATTTGTTTGATTAAGGTATTATCTGAGTTACGTCCCCTAACACCTTTTGGCGCGTCTAGAAGATACTTTCGTGCAAGTTTTATGCCGGCAATATCTTCAACGATATCAACCAATTGATTAATACTTACTTCTTCACTTGATCCAATATTCAGTGGAAGTTCATACCTACCAGCCATCATGAGACTTACACCATGTATTGTGTCCTCAATATATGTAAACGAACGAGTTTGTTCGCCATCTCCCCAAATTTCGATTTCATGATTGCCAGATAGAAAAGCTTTCGCTACTTTCCTACAGATAGCAGCGGGAGCCTTTTCGCGCCCACCATCAAAAGTTCCACGCGGTCCATAAACATTATGGAAACGTCCAACTCGTACTTCAAGACCAAAATCTTGATAATAATGATTGCACATTCGCTCGCTGAATAGTTTTTCCCAACCGTAACCATCCTCCGGATCTGCTGGGTATGCATCTGACTCCTTTAATCCCAAGTTGCGTGGATCAAGCTGCATCTTTTGGTTATAAACACAAGCAGATGATGCATAGAAATACCTGTTTACATTTTGATTTTTTGCGATGTCAATCAAATTTGTATTAATTAAAACCGAAAGCATGCATAAAGCCTTGTTTTTCTCGATAAATCCCATCCCCCCCATGTCGGCAGCAAGGTTATAAACTATTTTTACTCCCTCCATCGCCTTCAAACAATTTTCCGAGCTCCTTAGATCTAGTACATGATTAGTGGTTTGATCGAAAATCTGATACCAGTTAGAAAATTCTTTTATGTCAACTGCGACAATGTTAGTGAACCCTTTGTTTAGTAGGTCGCGTACCAACCACCCACCTATAAACCCACCGGCACCTGCGACTAAGATCCTGTCTGATTTAACCACTCCAAGATTATAGTAATATTTTTGGTAAATATCTATAATTTGCCGCAAAACTCTCATAATTCAATGATTTTTGCTTTTATGTGAAAATTACTACATGCCTCATTATCTAAATTCGCATTGTTTATGAAAATTAGAGATAAAGCTAGAATTATTGGTTATATCAATGGCAAATGTCGAAGCCCAGTTTGACTAGAATTTGTCTCACAAACGCCGAATTTCTTCATTCATCTATCAAAATTTTCAAATAATTAGATGATGCATAGTAGGATTTTGGTACCTTAAATTAAATTGATAAGCGAGAGAATTAATGAAAGTCAAGTATGAGAAATTTGTTTGGGAGTTAGGTCTACAAGAAAAACCTGTGCTGGTTGTTGGAATAGTTAAAAACATTGAAAAATCTTTAAAAAAAGACATAAAGAATATTGGTAACGCCTTGAGTTTTTTTAAAGAAGTGCATTGGTTTCTCGTTGAGTCTGACAGTAGCGATAATTCTCAACAAACTTTATTGAAGATGAAAGAAACTGACAAGAATTTTGATTTCATATCGATTGAAAATATGGACAATAGTTATAACTTTCGGACTGAGAGACTGGCAATTGCGCGAAATAAATATTTATCGCATATCAGAGACCACATAAATTCGAATGAATTTCCTTATGTTGTGGTTGCTGATTTTAATTTACTTAATAAAAAGTTGTCAATTGAGTCGGTAATTTCCTCATGGTCACGCAGTGACTGGGATGTGGTGACTGCTAATCAGAGTTCACGTTACTATGACATTTGGGCTCTACGACATCCACTGTGGTCACCAAATGACTGCTGGGAACAACATGAATTTCTAAAAAAATATATAAAGACTCCTGAGATTATAAATTCATATTCTTTAAGATCTAGAATGCTTAGGCTTCCAAAAGATTCAGACTGGATACCAGTTGATTCAGCATTTGGTGGGTTTGCAATATATAAATCAAGTTTCTTATTTAATGATGTTTACTATGATGGTAAAAACGATGTCGGTAATATGATTTGTGAGCATGTTCCTTTCAATCGAAAAATCAAAGAATTAGGAGCAAGAATTTTTATAAACACAAATTTAATAAATGCTCATAACACCGATCACTCGCGCCGAATGACTATATTTTATACTTTTTTAAGGCTATTGCGATACTTTAATCCAAGTAAATTTCATCGCAATATCCTGAAGAATCCGTAAAGTTGTCAACTTGAAGAATTAAACTTCTAATTCAATTAATCAGCATTGGCGGCTTTTTGAATTCGATCCCTAATAGCAATTGCAACACCATCTCCATGAGGAATAGAAACAAAAATTCGCTTCAGACCCTGTTTATCCCCTGATCGAAGGGATTGATAAAGAATCCTTGCAAACTGGTCAACGGTTTCGGGTGATGCAAGCCTAATTGCTCCACTAGGTGTTGGTACTTCCGATAGTGCTAGAAATCCATCACCGGCATTTAGTACGCCTTCGATAAAAACTTTTGCGCGGGGGGAGTAATGTGCAAAAAGTAATCCGGGAGCATTCACACTGAATAATTTGCTTTGAAAACATTTCTCAGCCTTAATCAATTTATCTACTTGACTAGTTGAGATAGAGCCTGGACGCAACACTTCTGGCGACTCAGACAAGCAATTGAAAATGGTAGATTCGATTCCCACTGAACTTCTACCTCCATCCAAAATTTGGTCAGAATCTTCAAGGTACATTTCAAGGTCTTCCTGGACATCTGAACTTGAAGTTGGAGAAACTTTACCGAATCTATTTGCGCTTGGGGCTGCAACTCCTAATCCGCCTAATTTTTCAAACTCAGTGAGTAAAGCAAGTGCAACCGGGTGTGAGGGAACTCTGACTCCAACATTTTCTTGGCTGCCAGTTATAAAGTCTTTAGCAATTTCACTTCTTTTTAAGATTAGAGTCATAGGTCCTGGCCAAAACTCATTAGCAAGCTTCATGGCATACTCTGGAATATCAATTGCCCATTTACCTAATTGATTAATGGATGAAATATGGACTATCAATGGATGATCAGTTGGCCTTGCCTTAACCGAATAAACCCTGCTTACAGCTTTTTCATTTGTTGCATCAGCTCCTAATCCGTAAACAGTCTCGGTTGGAAAAGCAACAAGATGGCCATCCTTTAATGCTTGGGCAGCTTTCTTGATTTCCACTTGTGTGGGGTTGCTGATGATTTGCATACGTAAATCATCCCATTTATCTAGTTTTGATATGAAGTAGATGACCGATACCCTTCTCTTTCTGGTCCCCATCGTCTAGTGGCCTAGGACGTCGCCCTTTCACGGCGTTAACACGGGTTCAAATCCCGTTGGGGACGCGTCGAAGTTGAGTTAAATTCTCAGCTTCGAAGGTAAGGCCCAGTAGCGCAGTTGGTTAGCGCGCCGCCCTGTCACGGCGGAGGTCGCGGGTTCAAGTCCCGTCTGGGTCGCAAAGTGCATTTATGCACTTTGATTGGCTGAGTAGCTCAGTTGGTATGAGCGAACGACTGAAAATCGTTAGGTCGCCGGTTCGATCCCGGCCTCAGCCACAAGTAATTCAGACATCAAGATTGGAATTGATTATTTCTATACTGAGGAAGCTTAAAGATAAATACTTTGATTATTCAATGCTGCGGTGGGGATTAGTAGGAATGACTACAACTCTTGTGGACTACCTTTTGTTTATCTCACTTTATGGGCCGATTAGTTCTGTGTTTTTAGCTAACTTAATTTCAGCAACTGTAGCTACTTGTATAAATTATCTAACCCACCATAAATGGACCTTTAAAAGCGACCAAAATCATTCAAGATCGGGTTTCAAATACTTATTAAATCTTATCTTTTGGTGGTTAGTTTCAACTACAGTAATAAAGCTGCTTGTGGATGCGAGCGTCGATCCAAGAATAGCTAAATTAGTTCCACTTGTTTTGATAGTCCCCATAAACTACTTTGTGTTAAACCACTTAGTTTTTAAGAAAAAGGCTTAACTATCTTTAGTCTTAAAAAATCCAATGAATAAAACTATCCAAGTCAATCCAGCGCCAGTTAATAGGTAACTTGTAGAGCTTTGAGATGCGTTTAGTAACAGAACTGAAACCCCAGCAAATAGTCCAGATAAGCTCCACAAAATAATTGCGGAAGTCTTCCTGGTAAGACCTGACCTAATTAATCGATGAGATAGATGATCTTGTCCGCCTTGAAAAGGTGAAAGATGCCTTCGTATTCTAGAAAATACTGCAACAGTTGTATCAAGTATTGGTATCGCAAGCAGTAGCACTGGAATTAAAAATGAGCCAATTTGTGTTTGGGCGTTTGGTTCAAATCGAACCGTTAATGTTGCAAGCAGGACCCCCAGAAATAAGGCCCCGGCATCTCCCATATAGATTTTTGCAGGACTCTTATTCCAAACCAAAAAACCTAAGGTAGAGCCAGCTGTAACCACGGAGAGTGCGGCAATCAAATACTGATCGCCATTGAGCGCTAAGTAAGCGAGCGCAATAGATGATATTGCAACCGTTCCTGCAGCTCCACCATCTAAATTGTCAAAAAAGTTAATAGAGTTACAAATTCCAACAACCCAAACAACTGTAATAATTGAATCAAAAATAGAGGAACCTGTTGGATTACCAATATTGTCGGTAATTATCAAAATACTGGCGGTAAATACACCGGCAAAGGTTTGAGCAAGAAATCTTGGTAAGGGAGGCAAGTTCCTTATGTCATCCCATAAACCGATTAGTCCAAGTAATAGTGCTGGGCCAAGAACAGAGGTTGCTAGCCAGAAGGTACTTGAAGTGAACTCTGAGAAGAGTGAGGCTGAGTAAGAAACTGTAATTACCCCAATAATTATTGCTACCCCACCTAAATAAGGAACAGGTTTCTTATGGGATTTGTGTGAGGAGTTAGGTCGATCAACTAGATCGGTTGCAATAGCAATCTTTCGCATTAATGGCGTAAGAACTCCCACTAGTAAATAGGAGATCACAAACAGTAAGAAGTACTCAGTATTTGTAATTCCCATTTGGCTAGATAACTTTAATTATGCTGAACCAGATTTGCGTCTATGCATCTTGGGGGCAGAGCCACCAGTTTGACCTGAGCCAACCTTGGATCCTGAGGTAGGCCCTGCGCTTTTCCCTGAGTTACTACCCTTTTGCTTCTTTGCAAGGGCGGCTAACATTTTAGCTTTTGCGTCTTCACCAGTATTTTTCTCGTCACTCATAGTTGATCTCTATCCATTCTTTAACTGTTGCTAGTTGTTTTTAAAAGAAGTGCTTTAACCTCAGACTCTTTATATCTTCGATGTCCGCCTAAGGTTCTGATTGAGGTTAACTTGCCAGATTTTGCCCATCTGGTGACAGTCTTTGGATCTACTCTAAATAATGATGCAACCTCAGCTGGGGTCAATAGGACCTCTTGCTCTGAGTTCAATTTAGTTGCCCCTCATTAGTTGCTTGGCGAGTATGTCCGTTTTAAACCTTATGAGGCAAGTATTGTGGTTTGGGTTAGTAAATGCCAAGTCACCCAATTACATAGCCTGTTCAAAGGAAGCAACCCTTCGCCAACGGGTTACTAATCGCTCATAACCCTGTCCTGCCAGTGCGCCATCTCCTGCTGCCAAGCCAGCGAGTGATCTAGCAACATCCTCAATTGAG
>Ga0315907_10001232_pt1 | contig 35016 bp, 29 predicted proteins | sample LakEriMetagenome_3_FD_203525 | JGI IMG/M metagenome (GOLD analysis project Ga0315907, IMG submission 203525) | Freshwater fungal communities from buoy surface, Lake Erie, Ohio, United States - Buoy 12 MA123 | ecosystem: Environmental > Aquatic > Freshwater > Lake > Lake biofilm | place: USA...
ATTAAAAACCACAATCTCTCCCGACTTGGAGGCCAAGTAGAGGTTATGGGTGGTCGTTTGAAAAACCATGGCACGAATCTTATCGGAAGAAAGTTGTTCTAAATAGAGCCATTCATACGCTGCGAAATCAAGCATGCCCATGCTGCCAGAGCCAAGGCCAATCGCGATTGTTGAAGAATTCAATACACAGAGCGAAAACACCCCATCTCCGGTAAAATGATATTCAAAGAGCACTTTTCGTGTGTTGGGGTTTATCAAATAAAATTCACCCGTTAAATAACCAATTGCCAAGAGTTCAGCATGAATAGACAACAGGGAAATTGGTGAAGCTTCACTGCGTACCGTAAAAGGAAGCAGATTTCCTGTATTTAAATCAATGGATTTTACAGTTTTATCAGAGGATCCTGTAAATGCAATATGGTCAGCAATTCCCAAGGCATAAATAGGGCCTTCATGAATCCTGTATTCTGATTTTAGGATAAACACCTGGGCTTACTCTTCGGACTCTTCTGGCGCTTCTTGATCGTCGTTGACTTGTTTCAAACGATCCGCATAATCTGGGGGTAAAAAATCAAAGAAGGTATCGCCCCTTAATCCCAGTCTTAAACATTCCAAAGGAATCATATCATTGGGTGAAATATTGCCGAGGTTTACATTCGCACCGAATAACTTGATGAACCACACTTGTTGATTCTTTTGTGGTGCTTCCCAAAGGATTTGTGTTGGGTCTACCCGAGCAATGATGTGATTGATGAGCATCGTGTGTGCAGTGCCGTTAGGTCGAAATACACCAACATTTCCTGCTTCACGTCCTTCCGCAATTACTTTCCATGAACCCGCGTTTAATTCTGCCTTCATCCAACTCACCCATTTGAATGGCGAAACAATGATGCCCGAATCCTTTGAACCAACCTCGGAGAGCACGGTTCTCGATTTAGACATTTGTTTAATAAGCTTGCACTTTTCTTTGTGGGGAATGATAATTGACCCATCGGAAATCTCTACCAAGTCCAATCCGAGGCGATCTAATAGCCGTTGATAGTCATCCACCAAGCCTCGCGCGTAAAACGCTTCAAACAAGGTTCCTCCTAAATAAGGACGGATGCCTGCCTCTTTATACAGTTTGATTTTTTCTTCGAGGTTTTGGGTAACGTATGAAGTTCCAAATCCAAATTTCACTAAATCCGTTAAATGTGCGGATGCTTCGATGAAATGTTCGGTTTCCCTCAAGCCCATCCCCTTGTCCATCATCATAGTAACCCCTTCTTTTCGAGGCTTTTGTGGTCTTTCCGGGATAAAAGGAAGTGTAAAATTACTCATGGAACAAAGTTACAAAATCTTTGTGACTTTGAAGTGCCGGGTTCCAATCCAGTAAGCACTGCGCTTGTTCTCTACTCAAAGCCACTAAGGAGGAGAACAATAAAATAGCCTCAGGCATACGATTTAAATGAACCAAGGTATGCGTGAAAAGGAGTAAATATTCTGGGTTATTCGCCAGCTCCATTTGAAAATCCTCTAACAACTCGAGTGCTTGAATGGGACCTTGTTCAAGTAAAAAGAAAACATAATCTCTCAAGATTTCTTCATCTTCCCAATCCAATTCCAACGCTTGCCCGAAGTAATACCGCGCTTGGTCCAAGTCATCTACTTTATGATACGCATTCGCTAGCACTAAATTTACAGAGGCATTATGCGGATCACACGATAGAGCCTTTTGTATTATCGAAATGGCTTCTTTGGTTTTTCCTTGAATGTCAGTAATAATTCCGATTCCTAACCATGCTTCGTAAATGCTTGGATCTAGCTCAAGACTTAGTCGATAGTAATTCAGAGCGATGTCATATTCTTTTAATTGCTCGTGCGCCTCTCCTAAATAACATAAAGCCATCGGGTCGTCACCTTCCAAGCTCAAGACTGTCTTAAAGCGCTCTATTGCTTGAAAATACTTCCCCAAAGAAAGATAGGCATTGCCCATATTAAAATGTGCAGGAGCAAACTCATCAAAAATCAAAATGGAATAGTCATAAGCCCATATGGCTTTGTCAAAGTCCTCCAGTTTAGAATAGGCATTCCCCAAATTATACCAAGCCATATTTGCGTAGGGATTCTCTTCCAAGTAGCGCTCATAGGTATGTATGGAATCCTGATATCTCCCTACTCGGTCAAAGGTAAACGCCAATTCATAGAGCAGCGATTCCGAATTTGGATTTTTCTCCAATCCTTTCGAGAGCACTTCAATGCTGGCATCCATGTCTTTCAGTTTCTGATAGGCAAAGGAAATATCCAGGTAAATTTCAATCTGATCTGGTTCGTCTGCCAAAGGCAAGGCCATCGACAAATAATGAATTGCCGATGAAAAATCTCCCATTTCACTGAATATAGTTCCATAGGTAACCCACACTTCAAATTGGGGTAATCCGGTTTGTTCAAGTGTGGTAAGTAAGGTAATGGCATCTGCGTAGGATTTTAGCCCGCTCAGCGATTGAGCAATACGCAATTTAAATACGGGATTGTAGCTGAAGTTGGCATCTGCAATTTCTGCAGCACGTTTGGCTTTAATAAAATCACCTTCAGAAAAATAATGATCAATGAGCGCCTCCATGCGATCGCTGTCGATAAACCCAAGGGTATTACCCGACAAAAAGGACTCGAACAGTGCTAGATCCCCTTGTAACTGACCCTCAAATTGTGCATCATCATCGTCGTCCTCGAACATGTCCAAATCGCTTTTAACGAAAGTAGGACATTCGATTCGGGTCACCTAAAAGTTGCCCCCTTTCTTTTCAACAAAATGCTGTGTATTGTTGAAAAGTGAATTACAGCAGCGAGGCTATGATTTTATCCATAGAAAACCCGTCGGCTTCTGCCTTGTAATTACGCACCAAGCGATGGCGTAAAATCGGGGCGGCAACGGCTTTAACGTCCTCAATATCCGGTGAAAATTTACCATTTAATGCGGCATGGCACTTGGCCCCCAACACCAAATATTGGGATGCTCTTGGGCCTGCTCCCCATGTGATATATTTCTTAGTCAGCTCATCTACGTACGGAGAATTTACCCGTGTTTTAGCCACTAATTTAACGGCATATTCCAACACGTTATCCGCTACGGGAATGCGTCGAATTAGGGATTGATAATCTAAGATTTCTGCGCCTGAAATTACAGGATTCACGGTTACAGTTGAGTCGGTGGTCGTGGCTTTAACGATGGTTAATTCATCTTCGTAAACCGGGTAATCCACCCAAACATTAAACATGAAACGGTCAAGTTGTGCCTCTGGCAAGGGATATGTTCCTTCTTGCTCGATTGGGTTTTGCGTCGCTAACACAAAAAACGGTTTTGGAAGCACATAACTGGTTCCTGCAGCAGTTACTCGGCGTTCTTGCATGGCTTCTAGCAGGGCGGATTGTGTTTTTGGAGGAGTTCGGTTAATTTCATCCGCAAGGACCATGTTTGTAAAAAGAGGGCCTTGGATAAACTTAAAATTCCGTGATTCATCTAAAATCTCAGAACCCACGATGTCGGAGGGCATTAAATCTGGGGTAAATTGGATGCGATTGAATCCGATACCTAAGGCGCTTGAAATGGTATTAACCAAGAGTGTTTTCGCCAAACCTGGCACACCAATCAGCAAGCAATGTCCACCGGAGAACATGGAAATCAACACCTGATCAACCACATCTTCTTGGCCAATAATCACTTTATGGATTTCAGCTTTAAGGTCTTTATAGCTTGCACTTAATGCAAGTAATTTCTCTGAATCATTCATTGGGTTAGTTATTTATCCAGTTATGCTGATACGAACATCCTTGAAATTCCGCATCGATTCGAATATAGGCATTACCAAGTTTAGCATCTACCCACTCCTTCAAAATGCGGGTTCGCTTATCGTTTTCAGCCGCTTGTTTTATCAGGGCATAATCTTCGCTTAAATTGGCTTTGTGCGCAGGAATACGCTTCATTAAACGAACAATTCTAATCCCTTGTTCTCGCGTCATAAAATCCATGTATAGGTTGGGTTGGGTGACATCCCCTTCTTCCATGGCATCAGTTAATAAATAAATCTGTTGATCAATCTCATTCAAATCACTCATGTCCCACATTTGGGAAGCATTTTTAGGATTAGTAATGATTCCTTTATTTTGTTTGGTCCCGGCATCGTTAGAAAACCTTGAAACCGCTTGCTCCCACGTCAGTTCATTCATCTTCAACATTCTGTAGCAAGAATCCATGCGCTGAGAGGCCCGATTAACCGCTTGAATGCTGAATTCCGGTCGAATCAATACGTGCAAGCACACGAAATCCTCCCCCGCACGGGAAAGTAATTTAATGATGTGATAACCGAATTCCGTTTCAATAATTTCAGAAACCTCATTGGGTTTCAATTTAAAGACTGTTGATTCAAATTGGGGCACCATCATGCCTTTGGTAGCGGCAATTTTACCCCCCATGGGCGCACTTCCTGGATCCATAGAGTACAGGCGAGCAATGGACTCAAAGGATTTACCAGAGACCACGATTTCATTTCTCAAGCCTGCCAGTTTCTCATAGGCTGTTTTTTTATCCGCTTTGGTGATTTCCGGATAGATCACAATTTGCTGAAATCCCAATTGCATATTGATAAAAGGAATGCTATCCGCAGGAAGGGAATTAAAAAATGAGGAAACCTCCTTTGGAGTAACACTCAGCACGCCGGTTATTGTATTTCGCATTTCATCTGCGAGCATTTTCGAACGAATAGATTCCCGAAACTTATCTTTAATTTCGCTGTACGTCATGCCATAAAACTCCTCAAGTTTTTGACGTCCTCCCATTTGTTGTTGAATTAAACGCAATCGATTTTCCATATCGGCGTCTACTTGCTCATCGGGGATTATTACGCTATCGAGTTTTGCTTGGTTCACAAGCACTTGTTCAATCATCAACTCTTCGAGCATGCGGCAACTGAAAGAGCTATCAATGGCCACATTGGCCTCTCTGGCCTGCATCTCTTGAACTTTTAAGTCTGAAAGCAAAATGATGTTGTCTCCAATTTGTGCAGCAATTTTATCTAAGACACGGGGTTGCGCCTGTACAAAGTTTACACAAAAAACCACCAAATAAAGCACATATACCCTCATTACTTCCCGAGGTTATAAAGCACTTTTTTATTGACTTTAACCTTATATTTCGAGGTCAAACTGTCAAGCCAATTTTTCTCCAAGAAATTTTGATAATCCGAGGTAGCAGAACCTTTTGCTTCACTGAATTCCTTTCTCATTACCGGCAGCATGTTCGTTACCTTAACCACGTAGAGCTTCCCATCAAACTCATACGTGTTATTCACTCCCATTGCCAAGGATTTCCCTTTCATGAACGCGGTAGTTTCTGGGTCAAACTTGTTCATTTTCACCTTTAAATTCAATTCCGAATCCTTATTGATTTTCTCGATTACATGTTTTGACGTGATGGTATCGTTGATGATCATGGAAGCAACTTCATTGGCAACTCCCAGACTCAAACACTCATATACCGTTGCCTCAAGGCGCGCAGGCCACATGTAATTGTCGCGGTTAGCTAAGAAATAAGCGCGAAGTCCAGCCGTATCTTTAACCGCTTTATTCCAAACTTTATCCGACATTACTTCATACAATAAAATTCCATCGTGATACTCATTGGTAAGCGCTTTGTAGTCTGGATATTTTGCGGGAAGTAGGCGTTCCTCATACTCCAATATCGCCGATTTTTCCCAATTCACATACTGACTAGCCACCGTCATTTTCCCTTCATCCTTTTTCAGTGCACGGTAATTTTTCTCTAAATAGCGGGCAAATTGTTGTTGACCAAAAGAAACCCCATCGAGCGTAAAGAGTGTTTTATTCGACTTCAATCCTGAGGCGTTCCATTTCCCCATAAAATACGTTGAATCCAAATTGGTTTCAAACCACACTAAGTTTTCTGCAGGACCTGCGATGTAATTATATTTCGCCTTCAATTTTCTCACAAAAGAATTTTGTGTTTTCTTGGAACGTTCGTCCTTATTTACCTTGGTTTGCAATTCTTTTTTTAGGGATTCAAACGATGCCACGTCTTTGCGCTCTAAGCGCTTAATGATGTGGTAGCCGTAGTTTGTTTTCAAGGGGGTACTAAACTCTCCGTCGGCCTGCAGCGCAAAGGCTACCTCTTCAAATTCAGGAACCATACGTTGGGTGGTACCTGATCCGAACATGGGCAATTCGCCGCCTTTTTTACTGGTCCCTGGATCTTCAGAATACATGGCGACCATTTCCTCCCATTTAGCCCCGTCTTTCAGCTTTTGGTAAATTTCATCGATTTTCTTTTTTGCGTTATCCTTAGTTGTTTGATCCGCATCTTTGGCCACATTGATCATGAGATGAGCCGTTTTAATGGAACCGCGGGAAGGACGAAGACCAGTCGTTTTCAAAATGTGGTATCCAAAACGGGTTTTGAACGGAACGGAAACATTACCAACCGGAGTTTTGTAGGCCATGTCCTCAAAAGGATAGACCATTTGGAATGCAGTAAAGTAGCCTAAATCTCCTCCGTTATTCGCAGCAGACGGATCATCAGAGCCGTTTTTCATTCGAGCAACCGAAGCGAAATCCTCTCCTTTATCGATGCGCGCCTTGAGGGCAAGAATTCGATTATATGCGGCAAGCGTATCTGCAGGCGTTGCGGATGGATCCAATTTCACGAGAATATGCGAACATCGGACTTCATTTACTGTTCTGAAGTAGGCCTCACTCACCAAGCTATCATTTTGCGCAGAATCAATTAAATAAGGAATGGCTAATTGTCGCTTGTATCCTTCGAACTCCCGCTTTAACTTCGGTATGGTATCATATCCCAGGGCTTCTGCCTCAATTACTTTTAATTTAAATTTTTTGAACAAATCCATATACTCATCCATGGATGCTTGGTCATATTTTGGATTCGGATTGTTCTTCAAATAAATTTGCAAGAATTCACTTTTTGTGATTTTTTCTCCGTTCACCTTCAGGATAACCGGATCTTTCTGACCATAAGCCAAGGAAAAAACGAGCGTTAAAATTCCAAATACTATTCTTTTCATGGGTGTTTGATGGTTTATTTTAAACTATAATTCGGTGCTTCTCGAGTGATGGTTACATCATGTGGGTGGGATTCACGCACACCAGCTGAGGTAATTCGAACAAAACGTGCCCCTTTTAAATCGGCGATTGATTTTGCTCCGCAATACCCCATTCCCGCGCGCAAACCGCCGGTAATTTGGTACATTACCTCCAGGAGTTGTCCTTTAAATGGCACACGTCCAGAAATACCTTCGGGGACTAATTTCTTAATATTTTCTTCTCCGGATTGGAAGTAACGATCTTTTGATCCCTTTTGCATGGCTTCTAACGAACCCATTCCCCGGTATGTTTTGAATTTACGGCCTTCATAAATGATGGTTTCCCCGGGAGATTCCTCTACGCCGGCAAACATTCCACCAAGCATTACACTGTCCGCCCCTGCGGCAATGGCTTTAACAATATCACCGGTGTATCGAATCCCTCCGTCTGCAATTACCGGCACACCGCTGCCTTCAATCGCTTTAGCAACTTCATTAACCGCAGTTAACTGAGGAACCCCCACCCCTGCAATGATACGCGTGGTGCAAATGGAACCCGGACCGATACCTACTTTTACGGCATCTGCCCCTGCTTCTACTAAAAAGCGAGCGGCTTCACCTGTAGCGATATTCCCTACTACCACTTCTAAGGTTGGATATATTTCTTTGATGCTTTTCAACTGTTGCACTACCCCTGCAGTGTGCGCATGAGCCGTATCAATGACTACTGCATCCACTCCTGCCTCCACGAGGGCTTTTACACGCTCCATAGAATCGTCTGCAATCCCTACGGCCGCAGCCACTCGAAGTCGACCTAAATTGTCTTTACAAGAAAGCGGATGTTCTTTAACTTTAATGATGTCACGATACGTAATTAAGCCAATCAATCGACCTTCTAAATCAACCACAGGAAGCTTTTCAATTCGATTCTGCTGAAGAATCGTTTCTGCCGTAGCTAAGTCAGTTCCATCTTTTGTGGTGATTAAATTGGTAGAGGTCATGACCTCTAATATTGGTTTAGACAATTCGCGTTCAAAACGCAAATCGCGGTTTGTTACAATGCCTTTCAAGCAGCGAATTTCATCAACCACAGGAATACCACCAATGCTATTCTCCTTCATCAACTCTAAGGCATCTCCCACGGTGGCAGATTCCGAAAGGGTTATTGGATCTATAATCATCCCGCTTTCCGAGCGCTTTACTTTGCGTACTTCGATGGCCTGTTCGGCAATGGTCATGTTTTTATGTACTACTCCAATTCCCCCTTGCTGCGCAATGGCAATTGCAAGGCGATGCTCGGTAACGGTATCCATCGCGGACGACACCACTGGCGCATTGACGATGATGTTTCTTGAGAATCGACTTTGTAAGACGACTTCTCGAGGCAATACTTGAGAAAACGCAGGAACCAACAGCACATCATCGAACGTGAGGCCTTCAGTAATTTGAATTAAATTAGTTAGTGACATGTTTGAATCTAAAGCAATAAATTCTCGCAAAAATACTAAATTTCAGGGGATTATTTTAGTGAAGGGAACTTGAAATGTTAATTAAATTAAAATCACCCTTTTCCTGCGCTTTTTTCATTAATCTTGTAACCTATGAAATGGATGACGCTTTGTCTCATATTGCTTATTTCACTTGCAGCCAGGTCTCAGCGTTCGCACATTGACACGGCCAGCATGCTTCAAATTTCTGGGGTTATCATTGCGGAGGACAACCTGGAACCGCTTCCATATACGACAGTGTGGAATAAATCCATTCGAAAAGGGGTTATTTCTGATTATTACGGGTTTTTTACCCTAGTTTCCTTTCCCGGCGACACCCTGATTTTCAACTTTTATGGGTACGCAAGTTCGAGTTATATCATACCAGATACGTTAGCGGACAATCGGTACAGCATTGTGCACTTGATGCAAGCGGACACCCTGAACATGCCTGAGGTTGTGGTTCACCCGTGGCCATCTCGCGACGAATTTGCACGATATTTTGTTGAGATGCGGCCTTATGAGGACGCCATGCGCAGAGCACAGCGGGAATTATCTGGAGAATCCTTGGCTTTTGTAGCTGCAAAAATGAGCAATGACGCTTCCCTCGCTTATGGATATGCTCAAAACCAACGATTAACCAAGTTGTATACCAATGGGCAATTGCCGGCGAATAATTTATTCAACCCATATTCGTGGGCGAAGTTAGTTCAGGATTGGAAAGCGGGCAAGCTTGGACGTCAATGATGCTGTGGATAACACAAGAAGTATTTCTCAACTGGATGTGCTAATGCAGAGATATTCAGATTATCCGACGCTTTCGCCAAATCAATTACAGCACCATTTTTCATAAGCAAATTGATGTTTTGCTTATCGTTGGTATAGGCTTTATTCATCAGTAAATCGTGATATACCAAATCATCTAAGCCTTCTGAATCCACATTAAAGTGGTTTCGAACCAATTCTTTTTCGAGTGAAATACGGTCAATCGGAAAGGGCTGTTTTGAAATTTCAATTTTAAATAGGGTTCGATTTACCAACCCACTGCACAAGAGTGCCAAAATTCGGTCCTCGTGATGTTGCCATACCTTAATGGCGCCCCAAATGTCGTAATCATCCAATTGCGCAAAGGCGCCTAAATATTGGGGGTCTGTTTTAAAATCAAGTAAGGTCACATCCCTTTGTAAGAATAAGGTCAAGGCAGGAGAAGCAAAAAGCGTTACGCCTTGTTTCGATAAGTGCTTTGCTCTCCGCAAGGCATGGATCAACATATGTTCAGCTGCCACTACAGTTTTGTGCAAATACACTTGCCAATACATTAAACGCCGGGCTACAATGAACTTTTCTACCGAATAAATTGCCTTTTCCTCTAATACCAAATTACCATCATGCACTGCAAGCATCTCAATGAGACGGTCCGACCCAATAATTCCTTCACTGACTCCGCTGTAAAAGCTATCGCGATTCAAATAATCTAAGCGGTCCATATCGAGCTGACTTGACACCAATTGATGTAAAAAGGGTTTTGTGTACTCGTTTTTAAAAATCAAATTGGCCCGCCCCAGATCATCCCCAAATTCAGTGGACAAGCGTTCAATGAATAATCCACTTAAATCCTCATGGGTTACTCCATTGACGATATCGTATTCCAAAGCATGACTAAAAGGGCCATGTCCGATGTCATGCAAGAGAATGGCTAACTTAACGGCACGTTCTTCATCTTCGGTAATCTCATTCCCTTTCCGTCGAAGCACCGAAACCGCCAAGCCCATCAAGTGCATAGCACCTAATACGTGGGTATATCGTGTGTGTTGAGCCCCTGGATAAACCAAATGAGAAAGTCCTAACTGCATGATCCGTCGAAGGCGCTGCATGTAGGGATGATTCAATACATCAAAAATCAACTCATCTGGAACTGCGATAAATCCATAAACCGGATCGTTAATGATTTTCTTTTTGTTTGAAGGATGAGAAAAAGTTGGCAATTGCTTATTTTTACAATTAATACTGCAAACTTACTTAATTAAACGCAATGGGTAAAATACTTTGGGCTGACGACGAGATAGACTTATTAAAACCGCACATCCTGTTTCTAGAATCTAAGGGGTATTCTGTAGACCGTGTTACGAATGGAACAGATGCTATTGATAAAGCGGAGGAAAACACGTACGATGTCATTTTCTTAGATGAAAACATGCCGGGAATCAGTGGCTTGGAAGCCTTATCTAAAATCAAGGAAATCAATCCCTTGGTACCTGTGGTTATGATCACCAAAAGTGAAGAAGAATTCATCATGGAGGAGGCCATTGGAAGTAAAATCGCAGACTACCTCATCAAACCGGTAAACCCCAATCAAATATTACTCAGCCTCAAGAAAATACTGCAACAAACGCAGTTGGTAGCACAGAAAACCAACGTCAACTATCAGCAGGAATTTCGTCAACTCGGCATGCAGTTAAACAACCGAATGGATGCCAATGAATGGACAGAAATGCACCGTAAATTGGTCTATTGGGAGTTGGAATTGGAACAGGCGGAAGACAAAGCAATGAAGGAAATATTCGACATGCAAAAAAAGGAAGCGAATCAACTGTTTTGTGATTTCATTGAGGACAATTACCTCGATTGGTTAAACGGCACTGAGGATACACCATACATGTTGCACAACATGATTCGAACGCGGATATTGCCCAAAATCGGTAAGGAAAAATTGGCGGTATTGGTGATTGATAACCTGCGCTATGACCAATGGAAAATATTGGAACCCCTAATTTCTAAATCCTATCAAAAGGAGGAGGAATATGTAATTTACTCCATATTACCGACGGCTACACATTATGCACGCAACGCATTTTTCGCCGGATTACTTCCCTCTGAAATCGAAAAAAAATTCCCGCAATATTGGCGCTATGAGGAGGACGAGGGCAGTAAAAATCAATTTGAAAAAGAATTATTGGAGCAGCAACTGAAACGATTAAGTAAGCAATGCAAGTGGAGTTATCACAAAATCACCAACCTAGAAGCTGGAAAAAAACTCAACGAGCAATTTAGTCAAATCAAGGATAACGATGTGAATTTTGTAGTGTACAACTTTGTAGACATGCTCTCGCATGCGCGAACAGAAATGGAAATGATTCGGGAATTAGCCAGCGATGAAGCTGCATATCGATCCTTGACCAAATCATGGTTTGAGCATTCTCCCCTGCACGAATTGATTTTGAAATTCCGTGAAATTGGTGCTCACCTCACCATCACCACGGACCATGGAACGGTAAAAGTGAATAAACCGATCAAGATTGTTGGAGAACGCTCCACCAATACCAACCTGCGTTATAAAGTTGGGCGCGGACTCAGTTACAATGCGAAAGAAGTATTTGTTGTGAATAAACCAACCGAAGCTTTTCTTCCCCAAATAAAACTTTCGAATGAATACGTCTTCGCCCGAGAGGCAGATTTCTTTGTATACCCAAACAACTACAATCACTTTGTAAATCATTACGGAAATACGTTTCAACACGGCGGGATTTCCATGGAAGAAATGCTCATCCCTTACATCGAATTGCAACCAAAGTAACTTTCGCCTATTTAGAACTATTCCACGTAATTGATTGTTGTACCTTTGTACCATGAGTGAATTCAATGTAAATCAAATCAGAGCAGACTTTCCAATTTTGAAGGAGTCTGTTAACGGCAAACCCTTGATTTACTTTGATAACGGTGCAACCTCACAAAAACCGAAGCACGTAATAGAACGGATTTCCAGCTATTATACCCATGAAAATTCGAACGTTCATCGGGGGGTACATTTCTTAAGTGATCAAGCCACCAATGCCTACGAACAGGCAAGATCTACCATTGCGCAATACATCAATGCCTTACACAGCAAAGAAGTGGTTTTCACCAAAGGAACGACGGATTCTATCAATACGGTAGCGTTCAGCATGGGAGAAACCCTCAAAGCGGGAGATGAAATTCTGATTTCGGGCATGGAACACCACTCGAATATTGTACCGTGGCAAATGCTTTGTGAGCGAAAGGGTACGGTATTAAAAGTAATTCCCGTAACACCCGAAGGCACCCTAGATTTAGAGGCCTTCGATGCCCTGCTGAGCGAACGTACTAAATTATTGAGTATCATTCACATTTCGAATACCTTAGGCACTATAAACCCTGTGAAATACCTCATCGATAAAGCGCATCAAGTTGGCGCTAAGGTATTGCTGGATGCCGCTCAAAGTATTCAACACCTTCCGATCGACGTACAAACCTTGGATTGCGATTTTTTAACCTTTTCTGGGCACAAGGTTTTCGGTCCAACCGGTATTGGAATCCTATATGGAAAAAAAGACGTTCTGGAGCCCCTCCCTCCCTATCAAGGCGGTGGAGACATGATTGACCAAGTGAGCTTTGAAAAAACAACCTACAACGGTTTACCCTTAAAATTTGAGGCGGGAACGCCAAACATAAGCGGTGCCATTGCTCTTGGTGCAGCCTTCCACTATTTGACATCCATTGATTTACCTGGGGCGTTTAAACACGAGCATACTTTGGGAACTTATTTGAGGGAACGAATGCGTGAAATCCCCGGCGTTCGATTTATTGGAGAAGCCCCAGAAACGAGCAGCACCCTGTCGTTTTTAATAGGTGATATCCATCCACTGGATTTAGGCACGTTACTGGATAAGCAAGGAATTGCTGTTCGAACAGGACATCATTGCACGCAACCTTTGATGAAACAATTCAACATTCCCGGAACGGTCCGTGCGTCGTTGGCATTTTACAACACCACGGAAGAAATAGACCAATTCATTGTTGCCGTAGAACGTTCAATGCACTTATTATCATGAGTAAATCCATCAACCAAATACAGGATGAGATCATTGAAGAATTTGCCATGTTTGACGACTGGATGGAAAAATATGAGTACATCATTGACTTAGGCAAAGAACTCCCCTTGATAAGCGAAGAAAAGAAAACTGAAGACCGCTTAATTCATGGATGCCAATCTCGCGTTTGGGTAGCATCAGAAATGACGGATTCACGCGTGGTATTTACTGCAGATTCAGATGCCATTATTACCAAAGGAATCATTAGTTTGTTAATTCGTGTTTTATCGAACCAAACCCCAAAAGATATTGTTACTTGTGATTTATACTTTATTGGAAAAATTGGCCTAGAAGAGCATTTATCGCCAACGAGAGCCAATGGACTGGTAGGTATGATCAACCGATTAAAAAGCGACGGACTGAAGCAACTAACCCCATGATTGAACTAGAAAACGAAATCGTAACCGTATTAAAAACCATCTATGACCCCGAAATTCCGGTGGATGTCTTCGAATTGGGGTTGATTTATGAAATCCGGATTTCTGAAGAAAAGGAGGTAGATATCGACATGACCTTAACTTCCCCGAATTGTCCGGTTGCCGAGTCTTTACCCAAAGAGGTGGAAGACAAAGTAAAAGCGATGGAGGCCATCACGGATTGTCGCGTTCATATTGTATTTGATCCGCCCTGGGATAAAGACATGATGTCTGAAGAAGCAAAATTAGAACTGGGATTCTTGTAATTAGTTGACTTTCTTGAATACGTAACGTAAGCGCTGTTGGGCTTGTGCATCGTAATATTCGATTTCTAAATTCTTATTGGTGATTACGAATATCCGATTTTTTATCGTGTCCGAAGTTTGCACCCAATTCAATTCCGAATCTTGGAGGTTTAACAAATAACTGCCTTGGAGTGCTAAGGTATCCGATACCAAACCTTGAAACGTTTGAAACGACGACGTTACTTCACCTTGAACGGATTCATCTGAGATCATTACGGAACCCGTTGGGTTATAATCAAAAAAAGAAAACCCATCCGCATCTTGCAACTTCACCATGTCTACTTCCCAAGCACCTTGCAAATGCCGGTTTAATCGACGTTCCTTATTGCAAGAAAAAAACAAAAGGGCGATGAAGCAAAGCACTGCGATTCTCATGTGAACGAATATTATTCGGGAGTAACCAAGGATTCCAAATTAGGCTTAGAAAGCTTGATGGTTCCAATGCGGTTATAGCTTCCCATAACCCTGACCTGCGTTAAAATTAGCAGCTCACCATAGGGCGTTTGGATCATATCGCTGGCTTTAATTGGAATGTTCTTGCTGATGTAAGTACCCGCTATCTTCTTACCACTTTCATCATACAGCTTCAACGACAATTGATTGCTGCGTGTTGAGGCGAGAAAAGCGCGATATTTAGTCCCTTTAATGGTTAACTCTTTAATCAACACCGGCATTTCATGGTTCAATTCAGCATCTCCCTGCGCCTCTAGCGAAGTCGCCATTGCAACCGCGGTGGGATCTAGGGAAAGTTTGGGATTAAAAAACACGTAGTCTCCAGAAACCCTAGAAATACCATATTCATTAGAACCTAGTGGCTCAAGTTGGTTTATCCCGCCATCCAAGGCTGCGCCATTGTACACCCCTGTAAATTGAAGGCTATTGTCTAAAAATACCGTAGAAAAGGAGTAGTTATAAAACCCATTCACTACAAACCGATCCTTTTCAGGCGTAGACTTAATAAAAAATGGCCATTGCTTGCCGGTATGCATCACATGTTTGAGCAGTTGTTCATCGACGTTCATCCCGATACCTAAGGCCCCAACGCGAATTACGGTGTCTAACGCGGTACTCACTTCATGAATCCCCATCATTTGGGAAGACAAGGGACAACTCATCAGATATAGGTGATTTCCGTTGTAATAGGCATGAACCGGATAACTTACTTCCTCTAGGGTGGACACAGGAACGACCGATTGATTCGTTTCATCAATGCGCAAGATTCGCGTATTCAATGCAATGGGATCCATACACACCAAGTACAATTGTTCATTGATATTCACCAAGGACGGCACAGCATTCACATAGGAATCGGGCAGTTCCAAATTCCAAGAAAATACGCCATCCTTATCAATCTTCATCACCTGAATTCTCCACCCATCAAATGCGCTTAACACCAGGTAACCATGGTCTTGGGTTGACTTAATTATCGAAAGCGGGGTAAACGAACGGTTCCCATTTTGGTCGTCATAGATTTTCACAAAGGGCAAAGAGGTCATGTCCTTCTTCTCGCACGCTAGCAATAGAAAAAACAAACCCAAGGAACAAACGAAAGCGATGCGTTTCATACTACCATTTTTTATGGATTGGGACCATGAGCGTTAGCATGATGTCCATGGTTAACAAATTAAATTTATCCTGTACATCAAGGTATTCAGAAGCCATTCCAGTGTAATCCGAATAGCGTTCAAACGGATCAATGGTGGTGCGAAGTCCGTAGCGTACATTCCCGGATAGCGAGATTGCAAACTGTTCGCGATAATAAGAAATCCCAGCTCCACCCACCGCATACACATTAAAGCGATTCAAATGCTCTGTCATTTCAGACACATTAGAGGATACGGCAGTTTTGCGATCCACCGAGCGATCTACTTGGTTATCTGTATAAATTTGCTTGCTTGCAAAATAGGCAATGTCGGCAGACAAACCTGCTTGGATAAAGGGGGACCATCTTCGAGCGGAAAAATCCATGCGGGCAAGGATTGGAATGCGTATGTTGTTGATTTTTTGACGGTGCAAAAATTCCTTATAAACCTCCCCTCCGGTAATGGTATCAGACCAATGGTAATTATTCATGTAATTGTACCGTTGGGTTTGAAAACACGGCTGACTAACCACGGAAAATAATTTGGTAAACGCAAAGGAGAAATGTAACCCATAAATTCCGCCAGCGTGTTGGAACAGGTTCCCGTATTTCTTATCAAAATTCTCATTTGCCGACTGGGGCGTGGTTTCCAAGAGGCTAAAGCGTTCCTGAATGATGGGTTGTGTAAAACCCGAGCCCATGGTTACGCCGAAGAAATATCGGTCCTTACGGTATTGATGCTTTCTACTCTGAGCCTCAACTTGAACCGCAATAAGCAGCATGAACATCCCTACAAACCACGACAACTTCATGACTTAGACAATATTACTTTACGGGTCAAGACTGCATCATTGGCATACATGCGCACCAAGTAGGTTCCGCTGATTACTTGACCAAAATTAAACATTACACTGTGTGATCCTGGCGTATTGGGTGCGTCTTCGATAGCGCCTAGGGATCGACCTGTTAAATCAAACAACTCAATTTTAAGATTGACCTCTTGTTTTAGGGAATAATCGATGAACAGCTCCTGGTTCGTTGGATTCGGATAACAATTCAAAGAAAGGTTTTGCTGAAACAATTCTGAGGTACTTAAAGCCTTACAACGAACATAGTCTATACGCGAATCCACAAATTGGTCAAAATGAACTTCCTGAAGGGCTTGATCCGGTGCATTAAACCAATCTTTGACAACGGAGGTAAACACCTGTCTGTAATCAAATTCCATTGGAACATTCCCGTACTGCAAATTGGCTAAATCCGGATTTACTCCATATACCCCAGGGTTAATACAGGTCCCAAAAACCATCATTGGTGCTGCGTTACCGTGGTCGGTTCCATAACTTGCATTCGAAACCACGCGTCGACCAAATTCGGAGAAGGTCATAGAAAGTACCCGATCGGCGAGGCCCATGTTTTGTAAATCGTCATAGAATGCTTTCATTGCCGATGAAATGTGATACAGCAAGGCAGCGTGCGAGCCCATGGTTGGGTTGTTCGTCTCTACCTGATTGGCATGAGAATCGAACCCTCCGATGCGGCAAATAAATATTTTGGTACCAACTCCACCGCTCAGGAGCCGAGAAATCACTTTCAATTGCGGGGCAAGTGGATTGTGTTTGGAGGATGCCGGTGCGATGTAGGGATATAAATCGGGATAAACGACGTTGGAGTTAGCGCCTGCTTGATACACATCTTTCAGGCGTTCCGCGTAACTGTTCGCTTGTTTTTCAATTTGCATGATGTACTCAATCTCGTCCCCGGCGTGTGTATCAGGAAGGTTAATTGGCGGATCAATTCCAACGCTATTAATCAGGTTGTAAAAGGCCACCGGATCTTGAATACTCAAACCAGCCGGAATGCCTTGTTCTCTGTGAAACGCCAAAGAAACGGAGGTTCCCATCTCAATGGCTAAAGGATCCGGAATTTGCGGACTTGGATAATTATCAGGATATCCAGGATAGGTATGATCTAAATAGCGCCCCATCCATCCAGAATTAAAGTAATCGTTGTAGCCACCTCCCATCATCCACACATCGCGGCTTCGAAAATGAGAACCGTTCATGTTTTCGTATGACACGTTTTGAATTACCGCAAAATTCCCTTGGTCATACATCGCTTTTGCGGCGGTCATGTCTGGGTGCAAGCCAACTTGTCGATTATCGGGCAAGGTAGTATCCAGGGTGATAAACTTGCGAAGGCCGTTCTCTGGAATCGCTATGTTCGCGCGGTGGTTGTAGTATTGTCCGTATTGATTAATAGGAATCACCGTATTTAACCCGTCGTTCCCGCCATGCATCTCAATGAGCACTAACACTTTGTCGTTTAAGCTGTTTTTTGCAATCTTATGGAGTAAACTATCTCCTTCGAAAGCGTATAATGGAACTCCATTGAAATTCATCAACATTCCCGAACTCACCAAGGAAGACAGCTTCATAAAATCTCTTCTTTTCATCTGCGTCGAGTTAAAATAGTTGATATTCTGGCGCTTGCATGATGGACTTCACCAACAACTCCAATTGGGCCTTAACCAAGGTGTTGTTGGAGGTCGACTGATAGGTATTCCATTCGGCAGTCCAATCAATAGCTCCGCTGTTCAATAAAATGTCGTCTTTAAAATAGTCAAAGCGCGCTTGATCGATAGCGATGGGAATCAGCCATTCCACCAAGTCTTGAACTAACAGTGTAGGATCAGATGCTTGTGTGGCCTTGGCCTCTACAAACGGCAATACCTCCAACTTAAGCAAGGAAGTTCCTCCGCTTGAAAATCCATTGATCAATAGCTCTGCAAACTTGTATCGATTCGCCAAATAATTGGCCGAAATCCAATAACGGTGAAATGAAGGCACTTGAAAATAGGGGTCATATCCAGCAACATCTACGGGCTCAAACAATTCCAATCCTTGTAAACTCATCTGCTGCAATAGTTGCCCATACAAGGCATAATGTTGCGTGAGATTTGTGGAGGGGTTTGGACCATTTAGCTCAAAAATCCGCAAGGTACCAAAGATTAAATCTACGGGTGATTTAATGATGGCACCCACACTGTTGTCGTTGGTAGGAGGAGAATCAAGGTCGTAAAAATGTTCGCTTTGCAGCAGCACTTCTAACACACTCATTAGGTCGTAATTATTGGCCATTAACGTGGTGGCTAGTGGCTCAATGATGTCGGTTTCAATGGTTGGTGTAATTTCAAAATACACAAATTGGCGATACAGTCTTCGGACGATATGCTTGGCGGTATGAGATGAAGAGAATACCATATCTATGGCATCGCTCAATTCTGTTTGAACCGAAGCAGCACTGCAAGTCCAATTGGCTACGTTTGGAGTTTGGATGGTTTGGCTGTTAAAGGCCGGAGAAAACTGCTTTACTGTGACATCGTGCTGTGTTGCATTGCCGTTGTTATCCGCCTTTACTTTTCCGCTCGGAATTCCGGTAACGGCATCTACGGTTTGAAAGGTCGAATCAATGCCCCATCCGGTTAATACTTTGGTGAGGGCTTTGACATCCTGCTCCGTAAAATTGGTGTAATCTCCCAAGGCAAGCTCCGTGCCTTTTCCTACCGTAAACAGCTCAAGCAATTCCCGTCCAAAATTCTCCTGAGGAACACTTTTGATGTTGAGGTTTCCATCTAAATGAATCAGCATGGCATTATCGATACAAATCGCTTTCACCAAGTCTTTATAATTTCCCAACGCATAATGCCTTAAAAGCCTCAAATAATCGATGGCAAATTGCGGATTCCATGAAATACGGGTCAAGATCACCGGAATGTGCGTATGATAAAACCATAGCATTCGTTCGGTGAGGTTCGGTCCAGAGTTCTTTATGTTACTCAACCACCAACTCTTGGTTAAATCCGACCAAATATCATTGATTTGGTTAGGGTCTGGCATATTGGGATAAATCCAATCGGTACCGGTATTGGGATCAATAGGAAAAGCCGGTGAAGGGTCATTTTGCAAAAGTGCAGTAAACGCTGCTTGACTGGTATAGGAAGAAAATGTGGAGATATCCTGAAGGGTAGGTCCCATCGTGGCGCGACGCAAGAGGTGTGCCGCTCGCTGTTTACCAAGTGGTCCAGTAATGGGGGTTAGAGAGGCCATAGCATCAATTTGTTCTACAAGGTAAGGATAAAAACTAAAAGACCGAAAAAAGTCGCCACGCTTAACGCAGGGTTAACTATTAAAAACAATGGCCAACATGGCTTCAACCCCAACTGACAAGGCTCCTGGATGGATATCAAACTTTGGATGGTGAACGCCATAATTAATTGCTTTTGCAGGGTCCCCTACTCCCAGCCTAAAAAAGCTTACCGGTACTTTGTGGCTATAAAAGGCAAAATCTTCCGCGGTCATGCGCAAGGGCAAGGCTTCAACGTGCTCTGACCCGAATTGACCTACCAAGGCTTCTTTAACGATGGAGGTTACGTGTGGGTCGTTTTTTAGGAAAGGGTAACCTGATACCCGATTAAAATGCACCTTACCGCCGTAGCGTGATGCAACTTCTTGGGTAAAGGCCGTAAAGCGATCAAAAAACTCCTTTCTCCAGGCTTCATCCATGGTGCGAAGCGTTCCTTTGAGGGTACATTCCGACGGAATGACGTTGGTAGAGCCCAGGCCTTCTATCCGACCAAAACTAAGCACCGTAGGCACACCTTCTGGATGAAACTCATCGATAATGTTTTGGGCATTCAGAATTACTTCTGCTGCCATGGATAAGGGGTTGACGCAATTTTCGGGTAAGGCCCCATGACCACCTACTCCTTCAAACTGTAAGTGAATCTCATCGCTTGAAGCCATGTACAGTCCTGACCGAACTCCCAAATTGTTCACGTGCATTTCTGGATAAACATGCAGGGCCACCAAGTATTCTAATTCAGGGTTACTCAGCACCCCGGCTTCGATCATATAATTGGCGCCACCTGGCGACATTTCTTCTCCGGGTTGAAAAATTAATTTAACAGAGCACGGGAGTTTATCTTTGTGTTTTTGCAGAATTTCTGCAGCACCGAGTAGAATTGAGGTATGTACATCGTGTCCACACGCATGCATAACTCCCGGAACCAAGGATTTGTATTCCACATCATTTTCTTCGTGAATCGGCAAGGCATCTAAATCCGCACGCAAGCCAATCCAACGCGAGCCTTTTGGGGCTTCAATGTACCCGACTACTCCAGTACCTCCAACTCCTTTCTCATATTTTATCCCCATTTTTTTTAGGGTATCTGCCACGAATAGCATGGTGTTGTGCTCTTGAAAAGACAACTCTGGGTAGCGATGCAAATAGGATCGATGTGCTAGAATGCGCGATTGAATGCGTTGAACTTCTTTGGAAATTTGTTTAGGAGTCATGTTGGTTAATGCTTTGGAAACCAGAAAGCAGGAGTCTAAAAGATACATAGGCCATCAGCAGACCGAAAATAATTTTCACCCAGGATTCGGGCATTTTAAGGGACAGTTTTGAGCCGATATAGCCTCCAATGACAAAGGTTGCGGCAATGACCAACCCAAATTTCCAGTTTACATTTCCTGTTTTTGCGTAATTCATCACTGCCAAAATAACCACAGGCATTGCAAGAACAAATAAGCTGGTCCCTTGGGCTTGATGTTGAGAAAATCCGAGCATATATACCAAAGCTGGAACGATAACAACACCCCCTCCTACACCGACAAAACCACTTAAGATTCCCGCCAACATCCCTATAGTCACGAGAATTATAATTTCTTGTGCAGTCATAAAAACGAAGGTAGTTTTTTTTTCGGACATAGCGGATTGGATGCCTTCAAACTTGGACCTGATAAATATCTAGGCAACAAAAAACACAGCATAGATAATATCCATTGCGGCGCTGAATACTCGAATAAATCAAGTACTTTTGCGCCTGAATTATATATGCTCTCCATTTCATGAAACGCATCAACCAGTATAAAAAGTTATTTCAAATTGAAGATCAAATTGAATTGGGAGCACTCAAAACACGGTATCGAAATTTGGTCAAACAATGGCATCCCGATAAATTCCAAGACGATGATCCGTTGAAAGTTGAAGCTGAACAAATGGGACGTCAAATCGTGGACGGATATCATTTTTTGGTGAGCATTGCCCCGGAAACGAAAGAAGCCAATCTTGCGTCGTACCAGCAAACCATTATGGAATGTGGCATCGTAGATTTCAAGCACAAAGGACTTTTGTTGGAGATTACCTTTAGCGATGGCTCCACGTATGAATATTTCGGTGTAAATGCCAACGTGTTCAAAAAGTTTGCGAATTCCGACAAGCAAGTGCGTTTTGCTAAGCGATTCATCTATGAGGCGTATTTGTATCGAAAATCCAAAAACGGAAATTCAGAAGATTAAGCGAATAAGACGCTAGGCAGGGACTTCCCGATACCTGACATCATCCATCCAACGCAGTTTATACATTTCTCCGACTTCGAGGGTGAAGTATTCAAAGGTTTCACTAACCACGCCTTTGAGGCGATAAATTCCTTTTCCTTGAAAGGGGTATTTCCTTCCGGATTCTGGAAAATGAACGGTATCTAGCGTATCTCCATGCATGTCAAGGAAGGTGCCAAAATACATGTAATCGCCCTTGCTCGTTTTAGACTTTTTAACCGCCACCAAGTAGCCGTAAGTTTGAATATGCAGCCCCCGGCTGTACGGAATTTGAGCGGCCGGCGTGTGTTCAGGAATGGGATCAGAAAGTAAGTCAAAGGGATTGCACAAGGGGAAACCCAATAAATCCAACTGATCAAACACTTCCTCCATGGGGTGTTCCTCAAAATCGGGCAATACAAACTCTTGTACGGGAGAAACGAACAAGCCTTCCTGTACTGATTTCACAGGCGCTTTATACAAGCGATAATGTGCGCGCCACAGCAACTGCTTTCGAGAAACTCCAAAGACACGAAAAGCGCCGATTCGAATCAAGAGGGCCAATTGATCCAGGGGTACGCGCACGCGGTTCAAAAAATCCTCAAAATCTTGAAATATTCCGTTTTTCGTACGTTCCTCCAACACATGTTGAACGACTGCCGCCTCCAAGCCTTCGACCAATACGAACCCTAATACCAAGCGTTTTCCGTAGAGCATACAGGGGTGAAATCCATTCTGAACACAAGGTGCTTCAATCTGCGCCCCATATTTACGAGCTTCGTGCACATAAATTTCGGTGCGATAATAGCCCCCAAAATTATTCACGGTAGCGGTCATATACTCCAAGGGAAAATGGGCCTTCAAGTAAAGACTTTGATAACTTTCTACGGCATAGGATGCGGAATGTCCTTTCGAAAAGGCATAGCCGGCAAAACTGGCAATTTGGTTCCATACGGCATCAATGAGCTCTTTGGTATAGCCCCGGCGAACGCAATTCCCATAAAAGGCATCCTGCACTTTCGTGAATTCATCCCGCGAACGAAATTTACCAGACATTCCCCGACGCAAGACATCCGCCTCGGCTAAACTCAAGCCGGCAAAATAATGCGCCACCTTGATTACATCTTCTTGATACACCATCACGCCATAGGTTTCAGGCATAATTTCCAACAACAGCGGATTGGCCATAGCCCTTCGCGCTGGATCTCGGTGCCGTAAAATATACTCGCTCATCATGCCGGATTGAGAAACTCCCGGACGAATGATCGAACTCGCCGCTACTAATTCAAGGTAGGTGGCTACTTTCAATTTTACCATCAGCATACGCATTGCCGGAGATTCCACATAAAAACATCCCAACGCCTTTGCTTCCAACAACATGGCTCTGATTTTAGGGTCCTCCTTAAAGTACTGTATGTTATGTATGTCTTCCAAGGGCGCCTCGGGCTGATTGTAGGCAATGATGTCCAAGGCTTCACGAATTTTACCCAAGCCACGCTGACTTAATACATCAAACTTATACAAGCCTACATCTTCAGCCTCTAACATCGAAAATTGCGTAGTGGGAAAGCCTTTGGGTGGCATAAAGGTGGCTGAAAACCATGTAATGGGATGTTCACTAATGATGATTCCGCCTGAATGCACACTCAGATGAGAAGGCATGTCTTGCAGATACGAAGCATAGCGCAACACAAGCGCCGACATGCTGTCTAACTGATTCGGAGAAACGCTCCGGTTGCTCAGTTTATCAATTTCGGTTTTCGGTAAGCCAAACACCTTACCCAATTCGCGCACCGTTGCCTTATACTGAAAGGTGTTGTAGGTGCATAGCCATGCGGCATTGGGGTATTTCTCAAACATATAGCGCACAATCTCATCGCGGTCTTTCCAAGAAAAATCAATGTCGAAATCCGGTGGATTTTTTCGATAGAGGTTGATAAACCGTTCAAAGTACAGGTCTAACTCTAAGGGATCCACATCGGTAATGCGCAAGAGGTAAGCCACAATGCTGTTTGCGCCGCTACCTCGCCCTACGTAAAAGCATCCACGAGAGCGTGCATACGAGGTGAAATCCCAGGCGATCAGAAAATAGGACAAATAGTCTTTTTGCGCAATGAGGTCGATTTCTTTTTCAATGCGTTCCACAATCTCATCGTTCAGGACTGGATAGCGGTACGATATCCCCTCGGCGCACAATTTTCGTAACAATTGTTCATCCATGGCTTTTGATCCCGCATAGGCGATTGGATTTTGGGGTAAGGCCTCTTCTCCAAAGGCAAAAGAAACGTCGCAATCCTCCATGCACTCCTGCGCTCGATTCCAAAAATCAATGGAGTCGCCACAGGCAGCAATTAAGGCAGTTTTAGTCAACAAGAACTCAGTACCACGCGCATGCCACTCCGAAGGAAGTTTAGACAGCAAGACATTGTAATGAATAGCCCGAAGCAGGCGGTGCGTATTAAAATCTCGTTTGGTTTGAAACATCATGGGGCTTAGCAGCACCACCTTTTTTCGATCGTATTTTTGTGCATACCGAAGCTCCCACTGCGCTAATTCGGCAAGGTCGATCTGAAAGAATTCATGGGCAAACAAGGGCCGGGACACCGGAGCATCCAGCGGATAAAACACCCAACAATTGGAAAAATGAGGCAATACGAATGGAAAAGATGTTTCCTGATGAATAAAGGGCGTAATGAAACGATTCATCTCATGTACGCCACGGTTATTCCTCGCCATGAGGGTAGCTACCGCATGAATTCCATTGCGCAATTCAACCCCCACCACGGGACGTATGCCTTGTTTTTGCGCTTCACGCACAAAGGCGAGGGCAGATCCGGTATGGTTAATGTCGGCGAGAAACAAGCGATCATACCCCGCCTCTACCCCGCATTGGACAAGCATTTCAGGCGAATAAACGCCATACTTCAAACTGAAATAGGAATGAATTTTCATTGAGGCGTTCCTTAAATTCGTCGATTTGCTAATAAAGGCGGCGCTTCACCGTCAAAGGGATTCCAACGTCCGATGGTCCGAGCCTCCATCCCCAAGGCACGAATCACTGCGCGATCCCCATACCGATTGCGTATGTGGTCCATGGCTTGATACAAGCGGGCATAATCTACCTGGTCGTCAAACAAACTCAACTGATGACTCCCTCCCACGAGGTCGCTATACCGCACTCCAATTAGGCGAACCAGTAAGCGTCGGTTGTAGATTCGCTCAAAGAGTTCAGCGACCAAAGGCAACAAGTGATGGTCGGCAGCGGTGTACGAAATCTTACGTTGCAGGGTTTGCGTTTGAAAATCCGAGAAGCGAATCTTTACCGTAACACAACCGGTCAACTTGCCTCCCCTGCGCAATTGAAAGGCTAAATTTTCAGCCATGGCACTCAAAATCGCATGAAGTTTACGCACATCGATGGTGTCTTGATCGAAGGTTCGTTCGGTTGAAATCGATTTCCGCTCGGTGTGTTGAACTACCGGGGACGGATCAATTCCTTGTCCTTTTTTCCAAATCGTTACGCCGTTTTCTCCGAGGGCATGTTCCATCATTTGCACGGGTAGTTCTTGGAGCGTTTGGATCTTTCGAATGCCGAGGTTGCAGAGTGTTTGATAGGTTTTCGTTCCGACCATGGGAATCTTAGCCACTGATAAGGGCGCTAAAAACGCGCGTTCGTCTCCATGCGATATAATCCGCTGGTTATTCGGCTTTGCTTCTCCGGTAGCGACTTTAGAAACCGTTTTGTTTTGAGAAAGTCCAAACGAAATGGGTAAGCCAGTTTCACGGATGATTTTCTGACGCAATTCACTGGCATAGGTCAGGGTTCCAAAGAAACGGTCCATGCCCGTAAAATCCATGTAAAACTCGTCCACTGAAGTTTTTTCATACAGGGGTGAAGCCTCCCGAATGATGTCGGTAACCATGCGGGAATAGTAACTGTAGGTCTCCGAATTCCCCTTAATTACAATGGCTTCCGGACAGCGTTCCCTGGCCATTTTCATGGGCATCGCAGCATGAATGCCATAACGGCGCGCCTCATAACTGCACGAAGCCACAACACCGCGGTCGCTGGTGCCTCCAATAAGAATAGGTTTTCCGTTGAGGCGACTATCAAGCAGCCGCTCACAGGAAACAAAAAAGGTGTCTAAGTCCATATGGACAATATTGCGCAAAAGAGCCATGGATAATGTATTTAAATTATACCGTATTGCGCGTTGAATTGCTATCTTTGAGTGATACAAAAATAAGACAAAATAATTATATTCTAATCAATTTTAACGATTAAATTTTAATCAAATGAATTTAAAGCTTTTATTTATTGCCGTCAGTGCTGCCCTATTCACCTTAAATTGCAGCACAAGAAATCAGCACAAAAAACCTTCCAAGACCAAGACACCCGAAAGAGTTGAAACCACAACACCTACCTATGACAGTATCCGCATTAGCGACCAGGGATTGACGGGTTATTTTAAGGGACCGGAATACAACGAGGAGGGCGACATTGCACATCAATTTTCGAATAAGGTAGCCAACCGTGTAGGTGAATACTTAAAAGATCGGTATTCCAAAAAATGTTACTTAAAAGTAGACTTAGGGGGAATCAACATCATTACGAAAGGCTTAAATCAAGTAGATAGCGTGTATTATGCCATTGAGATGCCATTCAAACGGGTAGCCAAGTGTGAAGCATTTACTGGAATAGAGCATTGCGGGAGTTGGAATTACCAACCGAGCATGTACTTAAACAAACGGTTTAAAGAACTTTGCGAAGGATTGGAAAAAAATTGGAGTGTAGGGAATTCAGCGCATCAATTTTATAAAACAGAAGAAGGATTTCAAGAATATTGGATCCAATTTAAACATAAAGACTACCAAGCCGACTGCGTGAAACAATAAAAATTGTTAAGGAAAATAACGGAAGTAAAAAAGATACTAGCTTTGATTAAAATTAAAACACCATGAAAAAAGGAATTATTGCACTCATAGCCATTGGAGGTATTTTATTTCTCGGATTTTTCGGATTTTTAGCCTATTACAATGCCTATAATAACGCGGTTGGCCTTCAAGAAACCGTTGATGAAAAGTGGGGTAATGTGCAATCGGCCTATCAAAGACGGTTGGATTTAATTCCAAACCTTATGAAAACGGTCAAAGCTGCAGCGAAGAATGAAAAAGAAATCCTAACGCAAGTAACTCAAGCCCGCGCCGGAATTGTTGGGGCAAAAACTCCAGAAGACATGGAGCTTATGGGGAAAAAGATCAATACGGCCATCAACTTAATGTACGAGGCGTATCCAAACATTCAATCCACCCAAAACTTTCGTGACTTTCAAGTGCAATTAGAGGGCACTGAAAACCGGATCAAACGCGAACGAGATGTCTACAATGAGTCGGTGAAAAATTACAACACCCACATTCGCGGATTCTTTACGAGCATGTTCCTAAACAAAGAAACCTTCCCAAGAAAAGAAATGTTCAAGGCAATGACTGGAGCTGAGAATGCGCCGGATGTTAACTTTGAATAAGATGCTCAGCGAACTTGACAAAAAGTCGGTAGTTGAGGCCATCCAAGCCGCAGAAGAAATAACCAGCGGTGAGATCCGAGTTCACTTGGATAAAAAAGGTGGAAAAGACCCGTTTATCGAAGCGAAGCGTGTTTTTGAACGCTTGGGAATGACCAAAACGAAGGAGCGCAACGGCGTATTAATTTACTTGTGCTTCGCACGAAAACAGCTTGCTATTTTAGGGGATCAAGGCATTAACGAAAAAGTCCCAGAAGGATACTGGGATGAGCTCTACCGCAACATGACCACAGCGTTTAAAAACGAAAATTATTGCCTTGGAATTTGTGAGGCGGTTCAACACGTTGGTGAAAAATTAAGCGCACATTTTCCGGTGAACGGAGACAATCCTAATGAATTAAGTAACGAAATCACCGAAGCATGAGAATCACGTGGCTCCTTTTTCTATTTGCGTGTTTCACCGCATTCGGACAACTGCCGAAGCGGCCCAATAATCCACCAACTGCATACAACGAGTTTGGTAAGGAACGCTTGCTTAGTGAATCGGAAGCCGAACAGATTGAAGCCGAACTTCGCGCCTTTGAAGAAGAAACATCCAACGCTATTGTAGTGGTGGTAGTGGATGACCTATTGGACATGGAAATTGAGCAGTATGCGGATGAGCTGGGAGAAGCATGGGGAGTAGGGACAGCGGAACGCGACAACGGCATTGTCATGTTAATCAAACCTTTTGGAGAAGGGAAGCGCCAAGTAACCATTCAAGTAGGACGTGGCTTGGAAGGGGTTATTCCTGACTTAGTCTGTAAAGATATTATTGACCGGGAATTTATCCCGAACATGAAGAAAGACAGTCCTCTAAATGGCATAAGAAGTTCATTGAAGGTATTAAAGGACCTTGCAAAAAAAGAATACAGTTATAAAGACTACCAAAAACCAGGTTTTGGAAGCATTATCGGAGGCATTTTTGCGGGGCTCGTGTTGATTCTTGTGATTTACGCCATGATTAAGGGGGGCACCGGTGGTGGAACAACGATGGGTGGTCGCGGATACCGAGGAGGTTATTGGGGAGGATATGGCGGTGGGTTTGGCGGCGGAGGAAGCGGTAGATCCTCAGGTGGATTTGGCGGGTTTGGCGGTGGAAGTTTCGGAGGTGGCGGTGCCAGTGGAAGTTGGTAACAATAAAAAAAGGTCAGCAACGCCAACCTTTTCATTGTCTTATATGATTCGCTTACATATTCTCAATAATCATGGCGGAAGCTCCCCCTCCTCCATTACAAATGCCTGCACCTCCAATCTTACCGTTATTTTGCTTTAACACATGAATTAAGGTAACAATAACTCGTGAACCAGAATTTCCCAGTGGATGACCAAGCGCAACCGCCCCTCCATTCACATCAACTTTTGCAGGGTCCAATCCTAGGATTTTTGTGTTTGCAATTCCAACTACAGAAAACGCTTCATTCAACTCCCAAAAATCAACATCAGCGGTTGTTAAACCTGCCTTATCCAAGGCCTTAGGAATCGCGATGGAAGGAGCTGTGGTAAACCATTCTGGCGCTTGTGCTGCATCCGCATAGGAAACAATCTTAGCCAATGGCTTCAATCCCAGGCGCTGCACCATTTCTTCGGAAGCTAATACCAAGGCAGAAGCACCATCGTTTATCGTTGATGCATTGGCTGCGGTAATGGTACCTTCTTTATCGAACGCTGGTCTCAAGGTTGGAATTTTATCCAGAAATACGTTGGTAAACTCTTCGTCTTTAGCCATCATTACGGGATCTCCTTTTCGCTGAGGAACCGGCACCGCAACGATTTCATCTGCAAATTTCCCAGCTTCCCATGCCGCGGCGGCACGACGGTACGATTCAATCGCAAAAGCATCTTGGTCTTCGCGAGATATGTTGTGCTCTTTTGCGCATAATTCTGCACAATTCCCCATGGGAACATTCGAATACACGTCTAACAAGCCATCTTTCGTAATACCATCCAACATGGTGATGTTTCCAAATTTAGTTCCATTTCTACCACTCACATAATGAGGCGTTTGAGACATACTCTCCATTCCACCAACCACTACCACGTGATTATCCCCGGCCAAAATGGATTGAGCACCTAACATGATGGATTTCATACCTGAGGCGCATACTTTATTTACAGTGGTACACGGAACGTTTTGACCCAAACCTGCACCTAGGGCTGCTTGGCGTGCGGGTGCTTGACCAACTCCTGCTTGAAGGACATTCCCCATGAACACTTCATCAATCTGATCAAGACTCACTCCGGAGCGCTCAACAGCGGCTTGGATTGCTATGGAACCGAGTTTGGTCGCTGGAATGGAAGCCAAGCCTCCAAGAAAAGAGCCCATGGGCGTACGAACAGCAGAGAGGATATAAACAGTTTTTGACATGGCGTAATATTTTGTGCAAATGTAGATAAATAATCATTTTTAATCCCTATTCCCCGCAATAACTTGAATCGATTCCTTATTTTTGTGTTATGTCAATTTCCGCCTCGTCCTCGCTTCTTTGGTTGTTACTCATATTGACGATCTCTGGTGCATTAACGTGGTTTTTTTATCGTAAAAATGAATGGTTGCTGGCCCAAAAAAAATGGGTAACCTGGGGGGTTCCACTGTTGCGCGGTACAGGCATCTTTCTGCTCCTATCCCTTCTGCTTGAAATTACCTTGTTGGTAAACCATACCGAAGTAGAGAAGCCCATTCTGATTACGGTTTTAGACAATTCTAGTTCTATTTTACAATACAAAGACAGTGCAGCAGTTAAACGGAAATTTAGGGATTTCATGCAGGCGGTAAAGGATCGTTTTGAAGGGAAATTTCAATTGGCATTTTACACGGTAGGTGCAGTGGTTAAGGAGAACGGGGACCTAACACTCCAGGAAGAGGAATCCAATCATGCCTCTGTTTTCCATTACGTTTCAGAACAATATTTAAACCGGAATATCGGTGCAATTTTATTTGCATCAGATGGCAATTACAACGTGGGTGACAATCCTTCTTACGCCGCAGAGCACATTAATTTAACGCCAATTTTCACCCTCGGGATCGGTGATACTACGCCGAAAAAAGACCAAATCATTAGCAATCTATATTACAACGACGTTGTGTTCTTACGAGACGAATTCCCCATTGAAGTAGACCTCGAAGCATTCAAAATCAAGCAAAATCAAGTAAAAGTAAGCCTGACGCAACAGGGAAAATTATTAGGGTCACAGCTCGTTAATTACACCAATCAGTCTTATAACTTCAAGCAGTTAACCTTTAATGTCACTGCTTCAAAAGTAGGTTTTCAACCCTTTACGGTGAGTGTAGAATACCTAAGGGGTGAATTCTCCAAGGCAAACAATACCAAAACGTGTTACATAGAAGTAGTCGATTCACGGAATACGGTTTGTTTTATTTCAAATGGGGTACACCCGGACATCGCTGCATTGCGAGCAGTGGCCTCAGCGAATGAAAATTACCAAGCCTCTTTTTTAACTCCAAAAGCCTTAATTGAGAAGGGACTAAAGCCGGATTTAGTGGTTTGGCACAATCCCACGTTGCAGCATGACGCCAACGTGAGTGCATACATTGAGCAACACCGCATTCCGGTTTGCTATGTAATTAACCCCTTAGCCACGAGTCAAGACTTAACCAAACTTAAAATCTTCGCCTCTAGCAACGGTAGAAATCAAAGCGATGAAGTTCAAGGGAGTTTAAACCCGGGGTTTAGCGCCTTTGAATTGAGCGACGAATGCAAGCAAGGAATCCCATTTTACCCACCCCTGATGACCAAATTTGGGTCGATGAATCCATTGGGGAATACAGAAGTGCTGCTATACCAACGGGTTGGGAATACGGTAAAAAAAGAACCCTTGTTGTATTTCGGGAAAACCAAGCAAAATACGCCCTATGGGGTGATTTATGGTGAGGGAGTATGGAGATGGAAATTAAATGAATTCATGAAGTATCAACATTATGACTATTTCACGGAGCTCTTTTCAAAGTCATTTAATTACCTAATGGTCAAACGATCAGGCATGGGATTAAGCGTACAATTTGAGAAGCGTTTTGGTAAGTATGATCGAATTGGTGTAAATGCAAATTTCTACAACGCGAGTTTAGAACCAATTACCAAACCTGTTATTAACCTGACCTTAACTGGACCACAAGGAAAGAAATATACCAACCGGTTCAATGTCACGGGTAACCACTATGCACTAGACTTAGGAACACTTCCTTCTGGCACTTATAAATGGACAGCAAACACCATCCATGAGAAAAAGAAGTATTCAAAATCTGGGGTATTTGTTGTGGAGGACATTGGATTAGAACAAGCATCAAACCTTGCCAACCACGGTGTGTTGAAACAACTTTCAAAAAACTCTGGCGGGAAATTTTCACCTCTTTCTAAGTACGAAACGCTTCTGAAACAAGTAGAGGCAAGAGAGGATATCACCAGCATTGAACGAATGACGTTAGATTTTTGGAATTTAGTGGATTCGTGGATATACATGCTTCTGATTGTTGTAGTCTTTGCATCGGAGTGGTTCTTGAAGCGCTATTTCGGGGCATATTAAGTGTTAATCAATATGAAGGGGATTTAGATTTTAGCTAATTTTAGAAACAAAGAAGAATAATTGAACTGCATGAAACAGCTACTTTTTATTTTCATAATTACGAGTTTTGTTGGGAACTCCTTGGGTCAAAAAAACCGCGCTATTGCGTTTTACAATGTGGAGAATCTCTTTGACACCCTCGACGGTCCAAATGATGATGCAGAATTTCTTCCAGCAGCTAAAAACCAATGGAATGCTGCCCGATATGAAGAAAAACTATCCCACATTCGAGAAGTATTGCTGGCCATGAATAAGCCCTTGGTTTGTGGTTTTTCGGAGGTTGAAAATGCGGGTGTTGTTCGAGCGATTATTGCTCAGCAAAAAGAATTCAAAAATTACGGAGTGGTCCATTACGAAAGTCCGGATGCACGCGGAATTGATGTGGCTATGATATACGACAGCACTCTACTGCAATTACTGGCCTCGAATCATATCCGGTTCATTTTACCGGGTGAAACAAAAGCTACCACACGGGACATTCTTTGGGCTCAATTCAAATACAAAAAACAACCGTTTTATGTGATGTTAAATCATTGGCCAAGTCGTCGTGGGGGTACCGATGAAAGTGATGAGAAACGTGTAGCGGCAGCGAAAATCGCATGCAATTTTATTGATTCAGTTCAGAAAGCCAACGGATATCCGATAATATTTCTTGGTGACTTAAACGATCATCCGGAGAACAATGCACCTAAATTAATCGATGAGCGTTTAGACCCTATGATCACCAAAGAAAGTGGCCCAACAAAAGGTACGCATTTTTATAATAATGAGTGGGGAATCCTTGATCACATTTATGTTTCCGCCAATTTCATTGGTAAAAAAAACGGTGTTATTGCAAACTCGGGTCAGATTCATAATTTCCCTTTTCTCATGGAGGAATACAAAGGAAATATTCAACCCAAACGTACCTATGCGGGAAGCAAATATTTGGGAGGATATTCGGATCATTTACCCGTATCTATTCAACTGAACATAAAATAATAGAGCCCAAGGCAAACCATTAGCTTTTATTATCGTATGAGGTTTATTAACTTTGTTTTAACACGATATAAACGCCACTTTGATTAAACGAACGCATTTCCTTACTTTCTGTGTATTTTTCATTGCGTTTACTACGGTTACTTTTGGACAAATTGTTTCTCCATTTAGTGTTCGATATCAAACCAACGCAAAAGGCGGTATAAAAATCGCATCCAATGTTGTATTAAGTTGTGCTTCGGGAACAAACAACTGTGCGACGGCACAAAGTCAAGTTCCTCCAAACGGAACCTTTTCAAACGGCGCATTCTCCATGGCCTATGTTGATATTGACAATGATGCCAACACCTTCATGTCGAGCAGTGACAGCATTGCCTTACCTAATTGCTCTGAAATCCTATGGGCAGGTCTTTATTGGAGTGCTCGTATTGCGGCAAATACTGCGAATTACGCTAACAGGAGCCAAGTAAGGCTGAAATTAAATAATGGGTCATATCAAGTTCTAAGCGCGGATCAAACCCTAGATGTACCAACCATTGGAGGATCTTCCTGGTCACATCCAAGTTATTACTGCTTTAAGGACATCACCTCGGTTCTCACTTCCACCGGCACCAATACCCGATTTACGGTAGCTAATGTAACGGCCGAAGCCGGATCAAATCGCTGGGGTGGCTGGTCGGTTATCATTGTGTACAAGAATGTACTTCAATCTATGCGGAATTTAACCGTATTTGATGGGTTCGCTAATATCTCATCAGGCAACTCGTTAAATATTCCAATCAGTGGTTTTACCACCCCTCCCTCTGGTCCGGTAACCTTTGAATTGGGTGTGATTGGGTTGGATGGTGACCGAGATTCAAATGGGGATCAATTGCAATTTAATGGTGCAGGGACCTTTGTTAATATTTCTGATGCCCTTCACAATACCACGAATTTCTTTAACAGTACGATTTCTGACAATGCGGTCGTAACACCATATCGTAATCCAAGCTATAACAACACCCTGGGTTATGATGCCGGTATTTTTTACCCGAATAATACAGCACTGAACTATATTGGAAACAACGCTACTTCAGCAACTATACGCGTAACCACCAGCTCTGAAAACATACTAGCCCGTGCATTTACCTCGGCGATCGATATTTATGAACCTGACTTAAGAGCAACAGTCTATGTACAGGATTTGAATGGTGGCCAAGTGGTTCCAGGGGATATTCTTGAATATACCATGGTTGGTAAAAACATTGGAAGTGATGTGTCATACAACACCTTCATGACAGATACCCTTGATGTGCGTACAACCTATGTACCAAATTCACTTTCGTACATTAATGGCCCATTCATTGGGGCTAAAACAGATGGTAGTGGGGATGATCAAGCAGAATATGATGCGGTGAACCATACCATTGTTGCACGCGTGAATACAGGTGCAAATGCAACGACCGGAGGAACTATGAATAACTCTCCGAACGGAGCCGATTCTGCCGTTGTAAAGTTTCGGGTTCAGGTAATAAATGATTGCTTATTATTATCTTGTGATAGCACAATTAGCAATAAGGCCTACATTTTCGGTACTGGAAACATTTCAGGTAATTTCTTTACGAATAATGGTGTTTCTGATATTTACGATGCCAATGGTTGTCCCACATCCAACAACAATGAATTAACGATACATTCCAATTGTCCACCACCTACGGTTACCCATAACGACCCCTTGTGTTTAGGAGATTCCTTACAGTTCGTTATTCC
>Ga0315907_10001234_pt1 | contig 34992 bp, 37 predicted proteins | sample LakEriMetagenome_3_FD_203525 | JGI IMG/M metagenome (GOLD analysis project Ga0315907, IMG submission 203525) | Freshwater fungal communities from buoy surface, Lake Erie, Ohio, United States - Buoy 12 MA123 | ecosystem: Environmental > Aquatic > Freshwater > Lake > Lake biofilm | place: USA...
ATCCGCCGCAACTTCCGCAAGCCGCTGATCATGCTCACGCCGAAGTCGCTCCTTCGGCACAAGGGCTGCGTTTCGACGCTGGACTACTTCCTGACGGGGTCGAGCTTCCACCGCGTGCTCTGGGACGAGAGCGCGAAGGTGACGGGCGACAAGGTGAAGCGGGTCGTGCTTTGCACCGGCAAGGTCTACTTCGATCTCGCCGCCGAGGCGCAGGCGCGGAATCTCCAGGACGTCGCGGTCATCCGGGTCGAGCAGCTCTATCCCTTCCCGCGCATGGCACTGGGGGAGGAACTGAAGAAGTACCCCAACGCCGAGGTCGTCTGGTGCCAGGAGGAGCCCGCGAACATGGGCTACTGGTTCTTCGTCGACCGCCGGATCGAGAAGGTCCTGACCGAGATCGGCCACAAGGCGGGACGGCCGAGCTATGCCGGCCGGACCGAGAGCGCGTCGCCGGCGACGGGTCTGCTCCGGGTTCACAGCCAGGAACAGGCGCGGCTCGTCGACGAAGCGTTGACCGTGAAGTAGTCTCCGGCGGCGATCACAACGAAGCAATCCACGGACGCATCCCATGGCGACGGAAATCAAGGTGCCGACCCTCGGCGAGTCGGTCACGGAAGCCACGGTCGCTCGCTGGCTGAAGAAGCCCGGCGACGCGGTCAAGGCCGACGAGCCGCTGGTGGAACTCGAGACCGACAAGGTGACGCTCGAGGCCCCGGCACCGGTTTCGGGCGTGCTGGCTGAGATCTTCGTCAACGAGGGGGACACCGTCGCCGCGGCGGGCATCCTCGGCACCATCAGCGAGGGCGCGGCCGCGGCCGCCCCCGCGAAGCCGGCCGCGGCCCCCGCGCCGGCCCCGACGGCGACCGCCGTCGCCGCCAATCCCCCGCCGGCCCCCGCCAAGGCGGCCGATGCCCCGCTTTCGCCGGCCGTCCGCAAGATGGTGGAGGAAACGAAGGTCGATCCGGCCGCCATCGCCGGCACCGGCAAGGACGGGCGGCTGACCAAGGGCGACGTGCTGGCCTACATGACCCAGCCGGCGCCGGCCAAGGCCGCTCCGGCCGCGGCCCCCGCGCCGTCCGGCCCGCGCGCCCGTTCGGCGCAGGAGGAGCGGGTCCGCATGACCAAGCTCCGCCAGACGATCGCACGGCGCCTGAAGGACGCGCAGAACACCGCGGCGATGCTCACCACCTTCAACGAGGTGGACATGACGAACGTCATGGCGGTGCGCAACGCCTACAAGGACGTCTTCGAGAAGAAGCACGGCGTGAAGCTCGGCTTCATGAGCTTCTTCCTTAAGGCCTGCATCGAGGCGCTGAAGGAGATCCCGGCGGTGAACGCCGAGATCGACGGCACCGACCTCGTCTACAAGAACTACTACGACGTCGGCGTCGCCGTCGGCACGCCCACCGGCCTCGTGGTGCCGGTGGTGCGCGACGCCGACAGGCTGGGCTTCGCCGATATCGAGAAGACCATCGCCGCGCTGGGCAAGAAGGCGCGCGACGGCAAGCTCTCGATGGACGAGCTGACGGGCGGCACCTTCACCATCTCGAACGGCGGGGTCTACGGCTCGCTCCTGTCCACGCCGATCCTGAACCCGCCGCAGTCGGGCATCCTCGGCATGCACAAGACCCAGGACCGGCCGGTCGCCATCGGCGGCAAGGTCGAGATCCGGCCGATGATGTACCTGGCGCTCTCCTACGACCACCGGATCATCGACGGCCGCGAGGCCGTGACGTTCCTGGTGCGCGTGAAGGAGTCCATCGAGGACCCGCAGCGCCTGCTGCTGTCGGTCTGATCCGGTGTCGGGGACGGGAGCCTGGGGCCCATGCTGATCGAGATTCCCGTCCCCACCGGGGAGCTGTTCGACAAGATCACGATCCTCGAACTCAAGGTCCGGCATCTGCGCGACGCGGCCAAGAAGGCGAACGCGCAGAAGGAGCTGGATCTCCTGCGCGCCCGCGCGGCCCCGCTCGACGGCGCGGCCGTGGCCGCTACGGTCGCCCGTCTGGCCGCGGTGAACGCCGCGCTCTGGGACGTGGAGGACGAACTCCGCATCCACGAGGACAGGGCCGACTTCGGGCCGACGTTCGTCGACCTCGCGCGCTCCGTCTACAGGCTGAACGACGAGCGAGCGGCGTTGAAGCGGACCATCGGCGTCACGCTCGGCTCGCCCATCCTGGAAGAGAAGTCCTACGGGCAGTGACGCCCTGCCGCAGCCCGTTGCCTCGGGGGGGACGGCGCGGCATAAGACCCTCGATATCCGAAGCCTTTCGCCGGGGACCGCACCCATGTCCGACACCCAGTACGATCTCGTCGTCATCGGCGCCGGACCCGGAGGCTACGTGTGCGCGATCCGCGCGGCGCAATTGGGGCTCCGTACCGCCTGCGTGGAGATGCGCGGGACGCTGGGCGGCACCTGCCTCAACGTCGGCTGCATCCCGTCGAAGGCGCTGCTGACCGCGTCGGAGAAGTACGAGGAGGCGAAGCACCACCTCGGCGCCTTCGGCGTGAAGGTCGGCTCGGTCGAACTCGACCTGCCGGGCCTCATGGCCCACAAGGACGGGGTCGTGAAGTCGAACACCCAGGGCATCGAGTTCCTGTTCAAGAAGAACAAGGTCGCCTGGCTCAGGGGCCGTGGCGTGGTCAAGGCGCCGGGCGTCGTTTCGGTCGAGGGCGAGGGCGGGACGAGCGAGGTCACGACGAAGGCGATCGTCATCGCGACCGGGTCCGACGTGATGCCGCTTCCCGGCGTCGCGATCGACGAGACGAAGATCGTCTCCTCCACCGGCGCCATCGCGCTGGAGAGCGTGCCCAGGCGCTTCGCCGTCATCGGCGGCGGCTACATCGGGCTGGAGATGGGCTCGGTCTGGGCCCGCCTCGGCGCGCAGGTGACGGTGGTCGAGTTCCTCGACCGCGTGCTGCCCGGCATGGACGGCGAGGTGTCCAAGCACATGCAGCGCGTCATGGCCAAGCAGGGCCTGACCTTCAAGCTCTCGACCAAGGTGGTCGGCGCGGACGCGTCGGGCGAGGGCGTCCGGCTGACACTCGAGCCCGCGGCCGGCGGGGCGCAGGAGACGCTGGAGGCCGACGTGGTCCTCGTCGCCATCGGCCGCCGCCCCTACACCGAGGGGCTGGGGCTGGAGGCGGCCGGCGTCGTGCTCGACGAGCGCCGCCGGGTGAAGATCGACGCGCACTTCCAGACGAACGTGCCGGGCATCTACGCCATCGGCGACGTGGTGGCGGGCCCGATGCTGGCCCACAAGGCCGAGGAGGAGGGCGTCGCAGTCGCCGAGATCCTCGCGGGCCAGGCCGGTCACGTGAACTACGACGCGATCCCGGGCGTGGTCTACACCTGGCCCGAGGTGGCGCAGGTCGGCAAGACCGAGGAGCAGTTGAAGGCCGAGGGCATCGCCTACAAGGTCGGCAAGTTCCCTTTTTCCGCCAACGGCCGGGCGCGGGCGATGAATTCGACCGAGGGCTTCGTGAAGATCCTCGCCGACAAGACGACCGACCGGGTGCTGGGCGTCCACATCCTCGGCCCCGACGCGGGCAACATGATCGCCGAGCTGTCGTTGGCGATGGAGTTCGGGGCGTCCGCCGAGGACATCGCCCGGACCAGCCACGCGCACCCGACCCTGACCGAGGCGATCAAGGAAGCGGCGCTCGCGGTCGACGGGCGGCCGATCCACATCTGAGGGGGGGCCGCGCGCCGGCCTCATGGTTCGACGGGCTCACCATGAGGCGTCCCGCCGGGATGCGCCTCATCCTGAGCCCGTCGAAGGACGAGGTGGCAACGCACGCGCCGCCAGAACCACGGGAGCGACGCCCATGATCCGAACGGTGGCCGAAGCCCGCGCGGCGCTCGACGGCGGCACGACGACGAGCCGCGGCCTCGTCACCGCGGCGCTCGACCGGATCGCCGATCCGGCGGGGGAGGGGGCGCGGACCTTCCTGAAGGTCCACCGCGAGAGGGCGCTGGCCGCCGCCGACGCCGCCGACGCGCTGCATCGGGCCGGCCTCGCCCCGGTGTCGCCGCTGGCGGGCCTCCCCGTCTCGATCAAGGACCTGCTGGACGTCGCGGGCGAGGTGACGACGACCGGGTCGAAGGTTCTCGCCGGGAATCCGCCCGCGGTGCGCGACGCGCGCGTCGTGGCGCGGCTGCGCCGGGCCGGGGCGGCGATCGTGGGCCGCACCAACCAGTCGGAGTTCGCCTTCCACGGCACCGGCCTGAACCCCCACTTCGGCACGCCGAAGAACCCCTGGGACCGGGCGACCGGGCGCATCCCCGGCGGCTCCTCCTCGGGAGCCGCGATCTCGGTCACCGACGGGATGGCGATCGCCGCGGTGGGTACCGACACCGGCGGGTCGATCCGCCTGCCGGCCGCGCTGTGCGGCATCGTCGGCTTCAAGCCGACGGCGATCCGGGTCCCGCAGGAGGGCTGCTACCCGCTCTCCAGCGTGCTCGATTCGATCGGTCCGCTCGCGCCGACGGTCACGGATTGCCTCGCCATGGACCGGGTTCTGGCCGGCGTCGACCCCGATGCGCCGCTGCCGCAGGCGCGGCCGGCGGGAACCCTCAGCCTGTTCGTCCCGACCAACCTCGTCTTCGACGATGTCGAGCGGCACGTCGCGCGGGCCTTCGACGCCGCGATCGGGCGTCTGTCCGCCGCCGGCGTGCGCATCGTGACGGGGCCCCTTCCGGCCCTGGAGCGGGTGAAGGAACTGGTGGCGCTGGGCGGTTTCGCCTCGGTCGAGACCGCGCACACGCTTGCCCGGATCATCGCGGAACACGGCGACGCGGTGGACCCGTTCGTCGTCATGCGCATCCGCCGCGGCGAGGGGGCGACCGCGGGGACGTGGCTTCGGCTGCACGAGATCCGCGCCGCGTACATGCGCGAGGTGTGGGGGGCCGTCGGCCACCACACGGCCATGGCCTTCCCTTCGAGCCCGTATGTCGCCCCGACGATCGCGGAGCTGGAGGCGGACATCGACCGCCGCGCGTCCATCAACGCCGTGATGCTGCGCAACACGATGATCGGCAACAACCTCGACTGCTGCGGCATCAGCCTGCCGTGCCACGTGCCCGGCGAGGCGCCGGTCGGCTTCATGCTCACCGCCGCCCCCGGGCGCGACGACGACCTGTTCGCTGCGTCCTTGACGCTGGAGCCGCTGGTGGCCGGGCGATGAGTGCGTTCGACGTCGTGGTGGTGGGGGGCGGCATCGCCGGCGCGTCGGCGGCCGCCGTCCTGTCGGAGACCCGGCGCGTCGTGCTGCTGGAGCGTGAGGGCCACCCCGGCTACCACACCTCGGGCCGCTCGGCCGCGCTCTTCTCCGAGACCTACGGCAACGCGACCGTCCGCGGCCTGTCGGTCGGCAGCCGTGCCTTCCTCCAGTCGCCGCCGGCCGGCTTCGCGGAGCACCCCATCCTTTCGCCGCGCGGCGGCCTGTTCGTCGGCCGGGCCGCGCATCTTGCCGAGATCGCGAAGCGGGCGGCCGAGGGGGTGGCGCTGGTCCCGTCGGTCCGCGCGATCGACGGGGCGGAGGCGCGCCGGCTCGTCCCCATCCTGCGGCCGGACGTGGTCGCGGGCGGGATCCTCGAGCCGGACGCGATGGACATCGATACCCACGGCCTTCTCCAGGGGTTCCTGAAGGTGGTGCGGGCGAACGGCGGGCGGGTCGTCACCGACGCGGAGGTCACGGCGTTGAACCGCGGCCCGGGCGGCTGGACCGTCGCGACCCCGGCCGGATCCTTCGCGGCGCCGGTCGTGGTGAACGCCGCCGGGGCCTGGGCGGACGTTCTGGCGCGCATGGCGGGGGCCGCACCGGTCGGCCTCGTGCCCAAGCGCCGGACGGCGTTCATGGTGGAACCGCCCGCCGGCCTCGACATCCGCGACTGGCCGATCACCGGCACGGTGGAGGAGAACTTCTACTTCAAGCCGGACGCCGGGATGCTCCTGTGCTCGCCCGAGGACGAGACGCCGTCCGAGCCCTGCGACGCCCAGCCGGAGGAAATCGACATCGCGATCGCGGTCGACCGGATCCAGGCGACGGCCGACCTGCCGGTGCGCCGCATCGGGCGGAAGTGGGCGGGGCTGCGCAGCTTCGTCGCCGACAAGACGCCGGTCGTGGGCTTCGATCCGAAGGTCGACGGCTTCTTCTGGCTGGCGGGGCAGGGCGGCTATGGCTTCCAGACCGCGCCCGGCATGGCGACGACGGCGGCCGCGCTGGCGACGGGCCGCCCGCTGCCCCCCGGCCTTGCGGCGCTCGGCGTGACCGAGGCGGCGCTGTCGCCCGCCCGCTTCGCCGCCTGACGCGACGTCGGCGCGCAGGTGCCGCCTCGCCCCACCGCTCCCATCTGTGCGCCATGACACGACCGACCCTGCTCCTCGCCGCCGTTATGGCCCTCGCCCCCGTCGCCGCCTTCGCGCAGGTGGAGGTCGCGGCACCGTGGGCGCGCGCCACCGCGCCCGGCGCGCAGGTCGGCGCCGCCTATCTGACGATGATCGCGCCCTCGGGCGACCGGCTCGTCGGGGCGGAGGCGCCGGTGGCCCGCACGGTCGAACTCCACACCCACCTGTTGGAGGGCGGCATTGCCCGCATGCGCCAGGTGGACGCGGTGGAGGTTCCGGCCGGCACGCCGGTCGAGTTCGCGCCGGGCGGGCTGCACGTGATGCTGACGGGTCTCGCCCGGCAACTCCGCCAGGGCGAGACGTTCCCGCTCACCCTCGTCTTCGAGAAGGCGGGGCGGGTGACCGTGCAGGTCCGGGTCGCAGGGGCGGGTGCGCGCGGGCCGTCCGGTCACCACGGCCATTGACGCGGCCGGCCGCGGCTGGTCCGATCGGCGGCTGAAGCCTGCACGACGGAGCCCGCCATGCCCGCGGCCGACCTGATCATCCGGAACGCCACCCTCGTCGACGGAACGGGCGGTCCGGCGCAGCCCGGCGACCTGTCGGTCTACGGCGACCGCATCCTGGAGGTCGGCCGGGTCGCCGGCGCGGCCGCGCGCGAGATCGACGCCGAGGGCCTCGTCCTCGCTCCCGGCTTCATCGACGCCCACACCCACGACGACAACGCGCTCCTCGTGGCACCCGACATGATCCCCAAGATCAGCCAGGGCGTCACGACGGTGATCGTCGGGAACTGCGGGGTTAGCCTCGCCCCGCTCGTCACCCGCGACCCGCCTGCGCCGCTCAGCCTGATCGACAGCGGCGGCTCCTACCGCTTTCCGCGCATGCGGGCCTATCTGGACGCGGTCGACGCAGCGAAGCCGGCGCTGAACTGCGCGGCGCTCGTCGGCCACATGGCGCTTCGCATCCGGACGATGGACCGTCTCGACCGTGCCGCCACGGCCGACGAGATCGCGGCGATGGCGCGGCTCGTCGAGGAGAGCCTGAACGACGGGGCGATCGGCCTGTCGACCGGCCTCTTCTATCCGCCCTCCCAGGCGGCGACGACCGAGGAGGTGATCGGCGTCGCGGCCCCGCTGGCCGACCTCGGCGGGATCTACGTCACCCACATGCGCGACGAGGCGGACGGCGTCCTCGCCTCGCTGGAGGAGACGTTCCGGATCGGACGCGAGACCGGGGCGCCGGTCGTCGTCTCTCACCACAAGGTCGTGGGCGCGCGCAACGCCGGCCGCAGCACCGAGACGCTGGCCGCCCTGCGCCGCGCGGCGACCACCCAGATGGTCGGCCTCGACGCCTATCCCTACGCCGCCTCCTCCACGATGCTGAGGCGGGAGATGGTCCCCCTCTCGCGCACCGTCCGGATCGCCTGGTCGAAGTCGCATCCGGATCTCGCCGGGCTTGAACTGCCGGAGGCGGCCGCGCGCCTCGGCCTCCCGGTCGACGCCGCGATCGACGCCCTCCAGCCGGCGGGCGCGATCTACTTCTCGATGGACGAGGACGACGTCCGCCGCATCCTCGCCCATCCGGACACGATGATCGGCTCCGACGGCCTGCCCCACGACGTGCATCCGCACCCGCGCCTCTGGGGCACGTTCCCGCGCGTGCTGGGCCGCTACGCCCGCGACGAGGGGCTGTTCCCGCTGACCGAGGCCGTCCACCGCATGACGGGGCTGACGGCGGGCCGGTTCGGCCTGCGCGACCGGGGGACCCTGGCGCCCGGCCGGTACGCCGACCTCGTGCTGTTCGATCCGGCGACGGTCATCGACCGGGCGACGTTCGACGATCCGGCGACGCCCGCCGCCGGCATCCGGCTGGTCGTCTGCAACGGCCGGGCGGTCTGGAAGGACGGCGCGCCGACGGGCACCCGCCCGGGTCGCGTGATCCGGGGGCGCGAGGGCTGAGGGCGCGCGGCGACCGGCGCCCCGGCGGCGTCAGGGCATGTGCTCGCCCGCCCGGCGCCAGACGCGGCGCCCGAGATAGCGCTCGGCGAGGAACCGATAGGTGCCGTCGGCCTGCTTGTTGCCGGCGTGGCCATCCTCGGGCCCCGGCGCCCACAGGGAGAACATCGGCTCCCAGTCGGTGAGCATGATGTGCAGCTCGTCCCGCGTGCGGCGGATCGCGTCGACCGCCGGCACCGGGTCCCTGACCGAGCCGATCATCGGTCGAAGCCGGCTCTTCAGGAAGCCGAGGCTGTCGACGATGATGCGCGTCGGTTCCTTCAGAAGCATCACGATCCGGTCCGCGGCGTCGCGCATGCGTGGCGCGCGCCGCTGCTGCTTGGGGTCCAGCACCGCGACCCGGATGTCCTCGATCAGGTGGAAGCGATGGCGGAGTGCTTCGACGTAGGCGTACTCGGCCGCGATCATCTCGAACCGGCGGATCGCCTCGCCGGCGGGGACGCCGTCCCCGATCTTCTCCACCACCAGGTGCGCGATGCCCTGCAGGGCATCCCGGATCGCCTCGTCGCTCCGCGCACCGGGGGCCGGCTGCCCGAGTTCGACGTGCAGGATGTCGAGCAGCAGGCTCCGGCTTTTCAGCCGGTCAAGGTCGGAGATCGTCCAGGACGCCTCGCCGGAGATCACCTCGGTCGGGATCGGATCGCCGGGCACGATGCGGCCGAGGTGATCCGCGGCCCGGCTGACGTAGCCGAGCATCCGGTCGTCCTCGCTGCCAGGTACGATGTCGAAACCCTTGCGGACGGCCTTCAGCGGAAGGCAGGCCACGAAGCCCGACATCGGCAGGAACATCGCGACCTCGGCCCGGTCCGGCGTCTTGGCGAACCAGACGCCCTCGATCTTGAAGATCTTGTGTTCGAAGGCGAACGCCGAAGGCACGGGGCCGAGGGGGGGCGGTCCGGACGGGGCCGCCTCGCCGTCGGGCGAGGCCGGACGGGCGGGATCGTCGGTCATCCCGTTTCCCCCGATGCCGCGTCCGAATAGACGATCGCCGTCATCACCTCCGAGACCGTCCCCTCGCCGAGGGGCAGCAGCAGCCAGCGATAGCTTCCCTGCCGCCCGTAGCGGGCGGAATAGGCCGCCTCGGCGCAGATGGGCTTTCCGGAATAGGCGGCGAGGGTGAGGACCGACATCATGTCGGTCGGATCGGAGTGGAAATCGATCTCGTCCATGTGCAGGCCGGTCGGATCGACGACCCGCAACGACTCCCTGTGGGCGACGAGGTCGCGCCCGACGGCGAGATAGCGGAACCGGCGCGCGACCGGGTCGAAAGCGATCCGGGCCATCATGTCGGACAGGCGCGGCGGCCCGTCGATCGGCACCCAGCCGGCCGGCGGCAGTCCGCCCGGACCGCGGTCCGCCCGCCATCGGGCGAAGAGCCAGCCGATGACGGGCGGATCGAGGACGGCGGGTTGCGACGGGTCGAGGATCTGGATGTTCATCGTCTTCCTGGCCACCGTCGTCACGAGACGTTCCGGTCGAAACAATAGTTTAACAACAGAACCTTTAGAAGAAGAGGCCATCCGGCGGTGACATCCGGCCCCCGTCGCCCGATCGGGGAGGCGGCGTCCGCACCGAACGGATGTCGCCCCCCGCGCGATCGGACATGTCCTGCGCGGTCAGGCCGCCCGAACTGAAGGCGAACGCGAAGACGGTGACGACGAACGAGGAGATCGCCCCGTTCGGCCCCCTCTCCGCCAACGGCGCGGCCGAGATCGGTGCGATCATCGCCGAGGCGATGCGACGCGTCGGCGACGAAGGGCGTCATCATGGTCGAGGTCGCGCAGTTCGACCGCGGCGACGTCAACCCGTACGTCGTGACGAACGCCGACAAGATGCGGGCCGAACACGAGGATCCCTGCATCCTCGTCCACGAAGCGACGCCGTCGGGGCTCCAGGCGCTCGTCCCGGTGCTGGAGACGGTGGTGCGGAGCGGCCGTCCCCCGCTGATCCTCGCCGAGGACATCGCGATCAGGCAGGAGAGCGTCGACGTCTCCGTGACCGGCCGCGCCGGCAAGGTGTCGGAGCGGACCGCGACCTCGTCGCGGCCCTTTGCGTTCGTGCGATCAGGGCCGGTCGATCCGGCGCCCGAGGCCGTCGTCGCCGCCGACCCTGGCACCGTGCCCGTCCGCCGCCTTCATCGCTCTTCGGCGAGGGTCTCGGACAACGCCGCGGTCCCGTCCTTCAGGTCCCCGACGGCGGCCCTCATGCCGTCGACCTGGCGCTGGATCTCGGCCGCCTGCAGGCGGTAGGCGTCGGCGGTGGCCCGCGCCTCGGTCGCGACGGTCCGCAGTGCCTCGGCCGCGAGCTGGAGCGAGAAGCGCATCCGCGCGAGCGTCTCGCTGAGGCTCTCCCGCGAGGAAATCACGTCCGTCCCGGTCGCGCGGAGCGGCGCGGATGCCGCCTCCGGGGTCTCCTCGACGGCGGCCATCCGCCAGGCCGCAAGGCTGATCACCGTTCCCATGTCGTCGATCCTTCGATCCGTTCCCCACTGGAGGATGACACGGCGGATCCGCGTGAAATCGGGTCCTCTCGTCCCAGCGGCGTGCCATCGGCAGGTGGGGAACCAACCGTGCGGATGGGCGTCCGCGCCCTTCGCACAGCGTCTGAGTGCCCCTATGCTCAGGGACGCCACGGTTCCGGACGCAGGACGACCATGCTCGCGAACGCCTTCCCCGGCCTGAACTTCGACCTCGGCGAGACCGCCGACATGATGCGCGACAGCGTGCGCGGCTTCTGCGCGGCGGAGATCGCCCCGCTCGCCGACCGCATCGACCGCGACGACTGGTTCCCGCAGGACCTGTGGCCCAGGCTCGGCCGGCTCGGGGTCCTCGGGGTGACGGTGGACGAGGCCTACGGCGGCGCCGGCATGGGCTATCTGGAGCACATGGTCGCGATGGAGGAGATCTCCCGCGCGTCCGGCTCCATCGGCCTCAGCTACGGCGCGCATTCGAACCTCTGCGTCAACCAGATCAAGCTGAACGGGACCGAGGACCAGAAGCGCCGCTACCTGCCGAAGCTGATCACGGGCGAGCACGTGGGCGCCCTCGCCATGTCGGAGCCGGGCGCCGGGTCCGACGTCGTCTCGATGCGCCTGCGCGCGGAGCGGCGGGGCGACCGCTGGGTCCTGAACGGCACCAAGATGTGGATCACCAACGGGCCGAACGCCGACACGCTCGTCGTCTACGCCAAGACCGACCCGGCGGCCGGCCCCCGCGGCATCACCGCCTTCCTCGTCGAGAAGGGGTTCGCGGGTTTCCGGGTCGCGCAGAAGCTGGACAAGCTCGGCATGCGCGGCTCGCCGACGGGGGAGCTGGTGTTCGAGGACTGCGAGGTGCCGGCGGAGAACGTACTGAGCGCGGTCGGCCGGGGCGTGAACGTGCTGATGAGCGGGCTCGACTACGAGCGCGCGGTGCTGGCGGCGGGGCCCATCGGCATCATGCAGGCCTGCATGGACGTGGTCATCCCCTACGTCCACCAGCGCGAGCAGTTCGGCCAGCCGATCGGCGAGTTCCAGCTCATGCAGGGCAAGCTGGCCGACATGTACGTGGCACTCTCCGCGGTCCGCGCCTACACCTACGCGGTGGGCAAGGCCTGCGACCGGGGCGAGGTGACCCGCAAGGACGCCGCCGGCTGCATCCTCTACGCCGCCGAGAAGGCGACGTGGATGGCGCTCCAGGCGATCCAGGTCCTGGGCGGCAACGGCTACATCAACGACTACCCGACCGGCCGCTACCTGCGCGACGCGAAGCTCTACGAGATCGGCGCGGGCACGAGCGAGATCCGCCGGATGCTGATCGGGCGGGAGCTGTTCAAGGAGACGGCGTGAGGGCGCCTTGCTCCCTCACACCCGCTCAAGCCGCCGGTGCGGCGGGGGCGGCAGGGTGACCGCGATCGGGTCGCCGGGCCGGATCACGCCGCCTTCCAGCACGATCCCCATCACGCCGGACTTGCGGATGATCCCGCCGTCCGGCGCCCGGTCAAGCAGGGCCGCCATCAGCCCCGGGGCGAGGCCGTCGATCTGGGCGCAGGGGTTGCGCAGCCCCGTGACCGCGATCACCGCCCCGCCGACGGCGAGGTGCGTGCCCTCGGGCAGTCCCAGCAGGTCGACGCCCCGGGTGGTGACGTTCTCGCCGAGGTGGCCCGGTCCGACCGTGAACCCCTTGGCGGCGAGTTCCTCGAACAGTTCGGCGTGGATCAGGTGGACCTGCCGCAGGTTGGGCTGCGTCGGGTCGACGGCGACGCGCGACCGGTGCTTCACCGTCACGCCCCGGTGGGCATCCCCCTCCACGCCCTCGCCCGCGATCAGGCGGATCGACGCCTGAAGAGGTTTCGTGAAGGCGTGCGTCGCGCCCACGGCGACGGCGATCACCTGCGCGTCCATCCCGATCTCCCTTTCGGTCCGGTCGTGTCCCGGATGGCGCGCCGTCTCGGCCGACAGATCCGCCCAGAAAACAGGCAGGAGGCGCCTAAGCCTCCTGCACCACGACCTCGTGGGTGATGGTGGCCATCTGGCCCATCATGATCGAGGCCGAGCAGTACTTCTCCGCCGAGAGCTGCACCGCCCGCTCGACCTTGCGCGGGTCGAGCGCCTTGCCGGTCACCAGATACTTCACGTGGATGCGGGTGAAGACCTTGGGATCGGTCTCCGCCCGCTCGGCATCCAGTTCGACGACGCAGTCGGTCACCGGCTCGCGCCCGCGCTTGAGGATCAGCACGACGTCGAAGGCCGTGCAGCCGCCCATGCCGACCAGCAGCATCTCCATGGGCCGCAGGCCCATGTTGCGGCCACCGGCCTCGGGCGCGCCGTCCATGACGATGGCGTGCCCGCTGCCGCCCTCGCCGACGAACATCATGTCGCCGGCCCAGGTCACCCGTGCCTTCATCGCCGCCTCACCAGCTGCCGGTGTTGGGCATGGAGGACCACGGCTCCGCCGGCGGGAGCGCGTCGCCTTCCTGCAGGAGCTCGATCGAGATGTCGTCCGGCGAGCGGACGAACGCCATGCGCCCGTCCCGCGGCGGGCGGTTGATGGTGACGCCGGCGTCCATCAGCTTGCGACAGAGCGCGTAGATGTCGTCGGTGCGGTAGGCGAGGTGCCCGAACGCGCGGCCGATCCCGTACGCCTCCGGATCCCAGTTGTAGGTCAGCTCCAGTTCCGGCGCCCGCTTCTCCTGCGCCGCCGCCATGTCCTTGGGGGCGGCGAGGAAGACGAGGGTGTAGCGGCCCTTCTCGTTCTCCATCCGCCGCGTTTCGACGAGGCCGAGCTTGTTGACGTAGAAGTCCAGCGAGGCGTCGAGGTCGCTCACGCGGACCATGGTGTGGACGTAGCGCACGGTGCGAAGCTCCGTCGTTCGCGGGGGGATGCGGGGTGCGAAGAAAGGCACGGACGGGCCCGGTTGGCAACCCGACCATGCGGATGCCGGGGTGCCCGTGCCTCAGGCCGGGCGGCCGCCCTGGTCGCGGATCGCGACCGCCACCGCGATCCACTCCTGCCCCGGCTCCGCGTCCAGCAGCGCCAGCAGGGGCGGCCAGACCGGGAGCCGCGTGCGTTTCCGCTCGGCCACCAGCCGCTCGATTTCGTCGACCGTGGGCAGCCGGTCGCCCTTCAGCTGGTTGCAGCGACGATGCGCGATCACGCAGTTCGCGACGTCGTCGATCCCGCCGTAGGCGCTGGGGATCAGGTGGTCGACCGTGGCGCCGCGGCCCGCCGGCTGGCCACAGTGGAAGCAGCGCCCCCCCTGCGCGGCCAACAGGCGGTCGGGGTCGAACGGCTTCACGCCCGCAGGTCCCGGACGGCGGCGGCCAGCCGCCCGCGCGCCTCGGCCAGCGCCGCGCGCAGCCGCGTCTCGTCCGCCCGGATGGCGTCCATCCGGTCCTCCTGCGCGCCCAGCGACGCCACGTAGCGCCGCGCGAGGTCGCCGTCGGCGGGGACCGCGGCGAGGTTCTCGCGGATGCGGGCCTGGTCGGCGGCGATCCGGCCGGCCTCCTCGGCGAGGGCGGCGATCGCCGCCTCCCGCGCGGCCACCGCCCCCTGCAGGTCGGCGACCCCCGCCAGCGCCGCCGCGAGCGGGGCGGGAAGGCCGCCGCCCGTGGCGACCGCCCGCAGGCGGTCGGCGTCGAGCCGGCCGACGTCGATCGTCTCCGTCCGGGGCCGCTCGTCGGTCACCCGGACGGCGACGGTGCCGCCGGCCGGAACGGGCCGCGCGATCCGCCAGACGTCGCCGGACGCCTCCGCCCCGCCGTCCACCACCGGCGTCCAGCCGGACTGGCGCGGATGTTCGAGCACGATGGACCGCGCCTCGCCCGACGCGCTGCGCACCGTGTAGACCGTCTCGCGCCGGTCGGTGACGGTGAGGCGCAGCACCCCGCCGGACACGGCGGCGAGGCTCACGGCGCGGCCCGGCGTCTCCTGCCGGTCGACGGTCAGTTCGCGGTCGAGGGCCACGGCGAGCATCCGGGTCTCGCCGGCCGGAACCGCCGCCATGCGGGCGTCGCCCGCGTGCGAGAGGCCCCCGGTGCCGGAGGCGTAGACCGTGACCAGCCCGGGCGGGAGCGTCTCGGTGCCGCCGGGGCGCAGGCGGATCGCCGCGAGCGGGTGCCGGGCGTCGACGTCCCGCTGCCAGAGCGCGACGCGCTCGGCCGACACCTCGCGGTCGAGGAGGGGGAGGAGGGCCGCACGGCCGGCGGGCACCTCGATCGGTCCGGCGGGGCGGAAGACCACCTGCGCGACCGCGGCCTCGGCCACCGCCGCGGGCAGGGCGGCCGGCGGCGGGGGCTCGTCGGCGAGGGTCCCGGCCGGGCGCATCCGCCCCTCCGCCCGGAAGGATGCGGTCGGCGCCGGCGCCGGCGCCGGGGCGGCCATCGCCACGACCGGACCCGTGGGGCCCGCGTCGGGCCGCGGGGCGAGGCGGCCGCCGGCGTCCACCGGCACGTCCGGCCGGTCGACGTGCAGCGGCGTCGCCAGCGCCTGGCGCAGCGCCACCGGATCGCCTGAGACCAGTGCCAGATCGACGCCGCGCCAGTCGGCCCCGGTCATGTTCTCGACGACGGCCCAGCCCTGGAGCCGGCCGCGGCCGTCCGGGCCGAGGGTGAGGCGCCAGCTCGCCTTCCAGACCGGCGCCTCCACCAGATAGCCCAGCCGGACCGTGCGGCTCCCGCCGCCGCGCAACGACACCGCGAGCCGACGGACCTGCCCGTCGCCGTCCTGGGACAGGCGGGCGAGGGCCCGGTCGATCCGCTCGCCGAGGCCGGGATCGGCGAAGGCGAGACCGGGCGCCTCCTCCAGCACGAAGCCGTCGAGGCCGGCGGGCGTGGCGACGGTGACGCGATGGCGGCCGCGCTCGTCCCGCTCCACCGACAGGATGCGGCCGACGACCGTCCGCGGCCCCGGCAGGCGCACCTCCGCGCCCCGGAGTGCCGCGAGCAGCGCGCCCGGTCCCTCCAGCGCGTCGGGACCGAAGGGAAGGCCGGCGAGCGCGTCGCGGGCCGAGGTCTCGCCCGGCAGCGTCACGCCCGCGACCGTGCCCGCGCCGTCGAGCACGACGAGCGACTTCAGCACGTCGTCCAGCTGGTCGCGCCGCACGGCGAGTTCGAGGGTGGCGTCGCCCCGCACCGTCGCCTCCCGCTCCAGATAGGCGACGCCGGCCGTCGACAGGACCACGCGCCGCAGCGGCGGATCGGCGGCGACGGCCACGGACGGGGCGAGCAGGAGCAGCAGTGCGGCGGTCGGAAGGGGACGCATGGCGGGGTCCGTCGGTGGTCTCGGCCGGGGTATGACACCGGTCGACTGTGGCGCGTTCGCGGCGTCGGCGTGGATCGCGGGCTTGCGCCACCGCCGGCCGGTGATAGGGTCTGGGGCCGAAACCTCCGACACCGGTTCCCGATGAAGACCGTCCTCGCCGTCGCGGCCCTCCTCCTCGTCTCCGCCTGCGCCATCGATCCGGGGCCGGTGACCGGCGACAGCCGCGCGCAGTGCCAGCGGTCGTGCCGCCAGTCGGTCAACGTCTGCGGCGACAGCGCGGCGTCCCAGTCGCAGATCGACCGGATGTCCCGGATCGACGCCGTCTGCGACAACCAGTACCGGCAGTGCCTCACGCGCTGCGGGCTCTGAGGCCGGCGCGGACGCGCCGACGCCTCTTCCGCCACGATCGGCTGGCAGGGCGACCGACATGATCCGAAAGGTCCTCCTGGCCGTTCTCGGGACCGTCCTCGGGGCCGGCCTGTTCGTCGCGGGTTCCGCCGGCGCGCAGCCGGCGATCGCCCCCGCCCCTGCACCCGCCGCCGTTCCGCAGAGCCGGGAGCAGGTGGCCCTCTCCTTCGCGCCCGTGGTCCGGCAGACGGCGCCGGCCGTGGTGAACATCTTCACCCGCCGCGTGGTGCGGGAGCGGGCGGTGTCGCCCTTGATCGACGATCCGTTCTTCCGCCGCTTCTTCGGCGACGCGCTGCCGCAGGGCCCGCGCGAGCGCGAGCGGGTGCAGAATTCGCTGGGATCCGGCGTCATCGTCTCGCCGGACGGTCTGATCGTCACCAACGACCATGTCATCAAGGGTGCCGACGAGATCCAGGTGGTGCTGAACGACCGGCGGGAGTTCGACGCCCGCCTCGTCGCCGCCGATCCGCGCACCGACCTCGCGATCCTGCGCATCGATCCGGGCTCCGAACGGCTGCCGGCGCTCCCCTTCGCCGATTCGGACGCGCTCGAGGTCGGCGACCTCGTTCTCGCGATCGGCAACCCATTCGGCGTCGGGCAGACGGTGACGATGGGCATCGTCTCCGCCGTCGCGCGGACGGGCACGGGGATCAGCGACTACAACTTCTTCATCCAGACCGACGCGGCCATCAACCCGGGCAATTCCGGCGGCGCGCTGGTCACGGTCGACGGCCGCCTCGCGGGCATCAACACCGCCATCTTCTCCCGCTCGGGCGGGTCGATCGGGATCGGCTTCGCGATCCCGGCCAGCATGGTGCGGACGGTCGTCGCAGCGGCCACGACGGGCGGGCGGCTGGTGCGCCCCTGGCTCGGCATCGCGGGCCAGCCGGTGACGTCGGACATCGCGCAGTCCCTCGGCCTGCCGCGGCCGGCGGGCGTGCTGGTGAACGGCGTCGATCCCGGCAGCCCGGCCGAGCGGGCGGGCCTGCGCCGGGGCGACATCGTGACCGCGGTGCAGGGCCGGTCGGTCGACGATCCGGACGCGCTGCGCTACCGGTTCGCCACGCTCCCGATCGGCTCGCAGGCGGCGCTGTCCGTCACGCGGGAGGGCCGGACGCGCGAGGTGGCGCTGGCCGTCGCCGCCCCGCCGGAGGATCCCCCGCGGGAGACCACGCCCATCCAGGGCCGCAACCCCTTCGCCGGGGCGCAGGTGGCGAACCTGTCGCCGGCGCTTCTGGAGGAGGTGCGCCTGCCGACGCTCACCGCGCGCCAGGGCGTCGTCGTGCTGGACGTGGCGCAGGCAAGCCCGGCCGCGCGCATCGGGCTGCGGCCGGGCGACGTGGTCCTCCGCCTCAACGGGCGCGACGTGCGGCGCGTCCGCGACCTCGTCGACGCCCTGCGGCAGCCGCCCGCCCAGGCCTGGCAGGTCCAGGTCCGGCGCGGGGACCAGACCCTGAACACCAACATCCCGGCCGGGTGACGCCGGTGACCGGCGGCGGCCTGTTCGAGGCGTCGGCGCCGCGACCGCTCGCCGACCGGCTGCGTCCGGCGACGCTCGACGCGGTGGTGGGGCAGGGGCACCTCCTCGGGCCGGAGGGGCCGATCGGCCGCATGGTGCGCGCCCGCCGCCTCGCCTCCATGATCCTCTGGGGGCCGCCCGGCTGCGGCAAGACCACCATCGCGCGGCTGCTGGCCAGGCACACCGACCTGCACTTCGCGCCGCTGTCGGCCGTCTTCTCGGGCGTGGCCGACCTGCGCCGGGTGTTCGAGGAGGCGCGCGGGCGGCGGGCGTCCGGGACGGGCACGCTCCTGTTCGTCGACGAGATCCACCGCTTCAACCGCGCCCAGCAGGACGGCTTCCTGCCGTTCGTGGAGGAGGGGACGGTGACGCTGGTCGGGGCGACGACCGAGAACCCGTCCTTCGAGCTGAACGCGGCGCTGCTCTCGCGCTGCCAGGTATTCGTGCTGAACCGGCTCGACGACGCGGCGCTCGAGGGGCTGCTCACCCGGGCGGAAACGGCGACGGGCCGGCCGCTTCCCCTCGACCCGGACGCCCGCGCGGCGCTCAAGGCGATGGCTGACGGCGACGGGCGGTACGCCCTCACCCTGGCGGAGGAGGTGTTCGCCCTCGACCCGCCGGCCCCCCTCGACACCGCCGGCCTCGCCGCCGGCATCCAGCGCCGCGCGCCGATCTACGACAAGGCGCAGGAGGGCCACTACAACCTGATGTCCGCGCTGCACAAGTCGCTGCGCGGGTCGGACACCGACGCGGCGCTCTACTGGCTCGCCCGGATGTTCGCCGGCGGGGAGGATCCCCGCTACGTCGCCCGTCGCCTGACGCGCTTCGCGGTGGAGGACGTCGGCCTCGCCGACCCGCAGGCCTTGCCCCAGGCGATCGCCGCGTGGGAGGCCTACGAGCGGCTCGGGTCGCCGGAGGGCGAACTCGCCATCGCGCAGCTCGTCATCTATCTGGGGACGGCGCCCAAGTCGAACGCCGGATACGTCGCCTACAAGTCCGCGGTGGCCATGGCCAGGCAGACGGGCTCGCTCATGCCGCCCAAGCACATCCTCAACGCGCCCACCCGTCTGATGAAGGATCTGGGATACGGCAAGGACTACGCCTACGACCATGACACGGCCGAGGGGTTCTCGGGCCAGAACTATTTCCCGGACGGCATGGCGCGCGTCGAGTTCTATACCCCCGTCGAACGGGGATTCGAGCGGGAGATCCGAAAGCGCCTCGACTATTGGGCGAGGCTCAGGGCGCAATCCAGCCATTCCGAGCGCTGACTTGTCACCGTGACACCGGCGTCGCTAATTGGCGCCGCGCGCTCTTGCGCGGGAGATCACGGACCATGGACGCACTTCTCGCTCCGGACTGGGCCAATGCGGCCCTCGTGACCATCGACGTGCAGCGGGACTATCTGGAGCCGGGCGGACCGCTGGCGTCCGGTGGCCTGTGCTCGGTCCTGCCCGGCGTCGGGCGGCTCGTGCGCGAGTTCCGCCGGTCGGGCCTGCCGATCGTTCACGTGGTCCGCTTCTATCTCGAGGCCGAGGAGGTCGACCTGCCGCGCCGTGCCGCGGTCGAGGCGGGCGGGCCGCTCCTCCGGCCGGGCACCCCGGGGGCCGAGCTGGTCGACGAGGCGAAGCCGCATCCGGACCTGAAGATGGACGCCGACCGGCTGATGAACGGCGGGTTCCAGGCGATCGGCCCGAACGAGTGGATCATGTACAAGCCGCGCTGGGGCGCCTTCTACCGCACCAAGCTCGAGCATCACCTGAAGGACCTCGGCGCCTCGACGGTCGTCTTCTGCGGCGCCAGCTTCCCCAACGGCACGCGGGCGACCGTCTATCAGGCGAGCGAGCGCGACTTCCGCATCGTGCTGGCCCGCGACGCCGTCGTCGGCCTCTACGACCGCGGCGAGGAGGAACTCGCGCAGATCGGCGTGTCGGTCCTCCCGTCCGGCGAGATCGCCGACGCGCTGGCGGTTCCCGTCGCCTGATCCCGGACTTCGACAGTTTCGTCGGCATCGACTGGTCGGGCGCGGTCCGGCCGGGCTATCGCGGCGTGTCGGTCGCGGTCTGCCGGCCGGGTCGCGGTGCGCCCGACCTCGTCCCGCCGCCCGCCGGTCGCACCTGGACGCGCGCGGCGGTGCGCGACTGGCTGGTCGACCGGATCGGGTCCGGCGGCCGCCCCCTCGTCGGCATCGACTGCGCCTTCTCGCTGCCCTTCGATCGGGCGGGCGCCTATTTCCGCCGGCCGGCGACGGCGGCGGACCTCTGGGCGCTGGTGGACGCGGTGTGCGCCGACGATCCCGACCTCGGCTGCCTCTCCTTCGTGCGGCACCCCGCCTTCGCCGACGGGTTCTGGACGACGGGCGCGCGCGGGCCCGGCCATGCGATGCCGCAGCGCGCGACCGAGCGCGCCTGCCGCGCGGACGGCCTCGGTGCGCCGGAGAGCCCCTACAAGCTGATCGGTGCGAAGCAGGTGGGGAAGGGCGGGCTCGCCGGGATGCGGCTGCTGCAGGCGCTGCGCGGGGCGCTGGGCGACCATCTGGCGGTCTGGCCCTTCGACGGTCCCCCCGACGGGCGGGCGCTGGTCGCCGAGATCTATCCCCGCCTGTTCCTGCGCCGGGCGGGGGCCGGGAACGAGAAGGTCCGCGCCTGGGACACGCTCGCCGTGCGCCTCGCGGCGCTGGGGTCCGACCCGTGCGGGGCCCGGCCCGACGCGCCCAGCGACCACGAGACCGATGCGCTGGTCAGCGCCGCCGGGCTGCGCGCGATCGCGGCGGACCCGGCCGTCTGGTCCCCGCCCGCGCTCGACGCCCGGGCCCGCGCGCAGGAGGGCTGGATCCTCGGCGTCGGTGCCCGATGAGCGCCGCTTGCCAAACCGCGGGTCCCCGCCCAAGGTGCCGGCGGGTCTGCGGCAGGGGACGGCATGGCGGCGGCGCTGGCGGTGGCGATCGGCGGCGGCATCGGGGCGCTCGCCCGGTGGTGGATGGCCGCGTGGGTCACCCGCCTGCTGGGCGCCGGCTTTCCGTGGGGAACGCTGGCGGTCAACGTGCTGGGCGGGTTCCTGATGGGGGCGATCGTCCAGGCGGCGACCCACGTCTGGCCGCCCTCGACCCCGGTGCGCCTGTTCCTGACGACGGGGCTGATGGGCGGCTTCACCACCTTCTCCGCCTTTTCGCTGGAGATGGCGGACATGCTGGAGCGGGGCGAGACGATGACTGCGGCCGGCTACGCCGTCGCCTCGGTCGTGGCCTGCGTCGGCGCGCTGACGGCCGGCCAGTGGGCCGTCCGGACGTTCGGCTGAGATCCGAGACGAGGAGACGGCGATGACCGGCGTCCAGACCCGCACCGTGGCCCCCGACGAGGCGGACATCCGCCTCGACCGGTGGTTCAAGCGGCACTTCCCCCAGCTGAACCACGTGCAGCTGGAGAAGCTGCTGCGGACCGGGCAGGTCCGCGTGGACGGCGGCCGGGCGAAGGCCAGCACGCGCCTTGCGGGGGGGCAGTCGATCCGCGTCCCGCCGTTGCAGGCCGACGCCGCGCAGCCCGTGAAGGGGCCGCGGCCGGTCAGCCCGCGCGAGGCGGAGACGCTTCGCGCCCTCGTCCTCCACCGCGATCCGGACGTGCTCGTCATCGACAAGCCGTACGGCCTCGCCGTGCAGGGCGGGACCGGAACGTCGAAGCACCTCGACGCGATGCTCGACGCGCTGCGTTTCGACGCACCGGAACGGCCGCGCCTCGTCCACCGTCTGGACAAGGACACGTCGGGCGTCCTCGTGCTCGCCCGCAACGCCTTCGCGGCCCAGCGGCTCGCCGACGCCTTCCGCAGCCGCGACACGCTCAAGGTCTATTGGGCGGTCGTGGCGGGCGTGCCCAAGCCGCACCGCGGGCGGATCGACCTGCCGCTCGCCAAGACCGCCTCGCCGCGCGGCGAGCGGGTGGCGGCTGACCGGGAGGAGGGGCAGACCGCCTTCACGGACTACACGGTCGTGGAGCACGCCCACCGCAGCGCCGCCTGGGTCGCGCTCTGGCCGCGCACGGGCCGCACGCACCAGCTCCGCGTCCACATGGCGGCGATCGGCACGCCCATTCTCGGCGACGGCAAGTACGGGGCCGACAAGGCCCGGGTCGAGGGGGCCGACCTGCCGGACCGCCTCCACCTGCACGCGCGGCGCATCGTCGTTCCCCATCCGCGCGGCGGCCGCGTCGACGTGACGGCGCCGCTGCCCCCGCACATGCGCCGGACGTGGGACTGGTTCGGGTTCTCCCCCGACACCGACGGAAACCCCTTCGAAGAGATCATGTGAGGCGATCCGTGCCCCTGTGTCTCGTCATCTTCGACTGCGACGGCACGCTGGTGGACAGCCAGCACGCGATCGTCGGCGCGATGACCGCCGGATTCATGGCCGAGGGGCTCGACCCGCCCTCCGCGGCCCTGGTGCGGCGGATCGTCGGCCTGCCGCTGGTGGAGGCCGTCGCGGCCCTGGCCCCGCACCTGCCGGCGGTGCGGCACGAGCGCGTCGCCGAGGCCTACAAGGACGCGCATCTGGCCGCCCGGGGCGCTGGCGCGTCGCTCGAGCCCCTGTTCGAGGGGATCGCGCAAGCGCTCGACGCGCTGGACGGCGCGGGCCACCTGCTCGGCGTCGCGACCGGCAAGGGGAGCCGGGGCCTGCGCCACACCCTCGACCTGCACGGCCTCGCCGGGCGGTTCGTGACCCTTCAGACGAGCGACCTCTGTCCCGGCAAGCCCCGGCCGGACATGGTGCTGCGGGCGCTGGCCGAGACGGGGGTGGCGCCCGCCGACGCGGTCGTCGTCGGCGACACCAGCTTCGACATGCTGATGGCGGCGAACGCCGGCGTCGCCGCGATCGGCGTGACCTGGGGCTACCATCCGCCCGACGAACTGACGGCCACCGGCGCCCGTTGTCTGGTCGACGCGCCGGACGGGATCCCGTCGGCGGTCGCACGCCTCCTCGGAGCCTGAGCGATGAGCTTCAAGATCGGTTCGGTCGTCGTCGAGGCCCGCGACGGCGGCTGCGGCGTCCGGCTGGACGGAAAGCCGCTGCACACGCCCGGCCGCACCCTGATGCTGGTGCCCTCGGAGGCGCTGGCGGCGGCGATCGCCGCCGAATGGGCGGCGCAGTCCGGCGCGATCCGGCCGGACACGATGCCGATGATGCAGCTGGCGGCGACCGCCCTCGACCGGATCGCGCCGCAGCGGGCGCAGGTGGTCGACGCGCTGGTCAAGTACGCCGAGACCGACCTCCTCTGCCACCGGGCCGACGCGCCGCCGGTCCTCGTCGAGCGGCAGGCCCGGATCTGGCAGCCGCTGCTCGACTGGGCGGCGCTGCGCTTCGACGCCGCACTCCAGGTGCAGGCCGGGATCATGCCGCGCCCCCAGCCCGAAGGCGCGATGCGCGCCGTCCGCACCGCGGTGGAGGCACACGACGACATGCGGCTGACGGCGCTCCAGTTCGCCTGCGGCGGCCTGGGCTCGATCGTTCTGGCGCTGGCGCTCCTCGACCGCCGCGTCGATCCGGAGGAGGCGTTCGAGGCGGCCGAACTCGACGCCACCTTCCAGATCGAGAAATGGGGCGAGGACGAGGAGGCGGCGCGGCGACGGGCGTCACTGCGGATCGACATCCGGAATGCGAGCCGGTTTCTCGATCTTCTGGACGGAATGCCCGACCGTTGGGCAATCTCCTCCTGAGGCGTACGGTCGCTGCCCTTGCCCGGCGGTCCGCTGCGTTCCACGTGCCGTCAACTGGCCCGCCACCGGATCCGAATTTGTTCCGACGCTCGAACACGACGCCATCGACGCCAGGATCCGCCCCGGAGCCCGAGCGTCGTCGCGACCTGCGGCCCCTGCGGCGGCTGCTGCCCTTCCTCGCGCCCTACTGGCCCCAGATCCTCGGCGCGGCCGTGGCGCTGGTCGTGGCGGCCGGCACGATGCTGGGCCTCGGGCAGGGACTGCGGACGCTGGTCGACGAGGGGTTCGCCGCCGGCGAGGCGGCGCTCCTCGACCAGGCGCTCCTCGTCCTCCTCGGGGTGATCATCCTCCTGGCCGGCTCCACCTACGCCCGCTTCTCGCTCGTTTCCTGGGTGGGGGAACGGGTGGTGACCGACATCCGGCGCGCGGTCTACGACCATGTGGTTCGGCTGTCCCCCGCCTTCTTCGAGAGCACGCGGACGGGCGAGGTGATGTCCCGCCTGACCACGGACACCACGGTGCTGCAGGTCGTCGTGGGGTCGTCCGTGTCGATCGCGCTCCGCAACGCGCTGATGCTGCTGGGCGGGCTCGTGATGCTCGCGGTCACCTCGGCCAAGCTGACCGGCCTCGTCCTCCTCGTCGTGCCGCTGGTGGTGGCGCCGATCATCCTGTTCGGGCGCCGGGTGCGGAACCTCTCGCGGGCGAGCCAGGACCGGCTGGCCGACGTGAGCGCCCACATCGACGAGACGCTGGGCGCCATCCGGATCGTCCAGGCCTACGGGCACGAGGACCTCGAGCGCCGTCGCTTCGGCGAGCGGGCGGAGACGGCGTTCGACGTGGCGATCCGGCGGATCCGGGTGCGCGCGGCGATGACGGCCTTCGTCATCACCCTCGTCTTCGGGGCGGTCGGCACGATCTTGTGGATCGGCGGCCACGACGTGCTGGCGGGCCGGCTCTCGGCCGGGCAGCTGTCGGCCTTCGTCTTCTACGCCGTCATGGTCGCCGGATCGGTCGGCGCTATCAGCGAGGTGATCGGCGATCTCCAGCGCGCCGCGGGGGCGACCGAGCGCCTCGTCCAGCTGCTGGAGACGCCGCCGGTGATCGCGGCGCCCGACCAGCCGGAACGGCTGGCGGAGCCGCCGATCGGGTCCGTCGTCTTCGAGGGCGTGCGCTTCCAATACCCCTCGCGGCCCGGCCAGAGCGCGCTCGACGGCTTCGACCTCCAGGTCCGGCCGGGCGAGACGGTGGCCGTGGTCGGTCCGTCCGGTGCCGGCAAGACGACCGTCTTCCAGCTTCTGCTGCGCTTCTACGACCCGCAGTCCGGCCGCGTGCTGGTGGACGGCGTGGACGTCCGCCGGGCCGATCCGGCGGCGGTGCGCGCCCGGATCGGCCTCGTCCCGCAGGAGCCGGTGATCTTCTCCACCAGCGCGATGGAGAACATCCGCTACGGCCGTCCGGACGCGTCCGACGCCGAGGTCCGGGCGGCGGCCGCCGCCGCGCACGCGACCGAGTTCCTCGACAGGCTGCCCGAAGGCTTCGCCAGCCACCTGGGCGAAAAGGGCGTGCGGCTCTCCGGCGGCCAGCGACAGCGGATCGCGATCGCCCGCGCGATTCTGCGGAACCCGCCGATCCTGCTGCTGGACGAGGCGACGAGCGCGCTCGACGCCGAGTCGGAGCGCCTCGTCCAGGCGGCGCTCGACGCGCTGATGCGCGACCGGACGACCCTGATCATCGCCCACCGCCTCGCGACGGTCGTCAACGCCGACCGCATCGCCGTGCTCGACCAGGGCCGGATCGTGGCGCTCGGGTCGCACCAGGACCTCATGCGCCAGGGCGGCCTCTACGCCCGCCTCGCGGCGCTGCAGTTCGACCGGCCGAACACGATCGTCGCCGCCGTCGCCGAGTGACGCTCAGCGCTGGTCGAGCCTGAGTTCGATCCGGCGGTTGCGGGCGAGGTCGCCCGTCGTCTCCAGCGGCTGGAACTCGGCGAAGCCCGTGGCCGCCAGCCGGTCGGCGGGGATCCCCTGCTCGATCAGGAACCGCACGACCGACAGCGCCCGCGCGGTGGAGAGTTCCCAGTTCGAGGGAAACTCGCGCGTGCTGATCGGGCGCCGGTCCGTGTGCCCGTCCACGCGCAGGACCCAGTTGACGTTGTCGGGGATCTGGTCGGTCAGCTGCTTGAGGACGACGGCGATCTGCCGGATGCGCTGCCGTCCGCGGTCCTCCAGCGTGGCCGCGCCGCTGTCGAACAGCACCTCCGACTGGAAGACGAACCGGTCGCCCACGATGCGGATGTCCGGCTGGTTCGCCACGACGTCGCGCAGACGGCCGAAGAACTCCGACCGGTAGCGGGCGAGTTCCTGCACGCGGCCGGCCAGCGCCTGGTTCAGCTGCGAGCCGAGGTTCGCGATCTGCACCTGGTTGTCACGGTCGCGGGCCTCCGATTCGGCCAGCAGCGCCGCCATCCGACCGATCTCCTCGCGCAGCGCCGCGGCCTCGGCCGACAGCGTGTCGGCCTGCCGGCGGAAGCGGAGCGCCACGGTTTCCTGCTCGCCGGCCCGCCCCTGCGCCACGCCGAGGCTGGCGAGAAGTTCCTGGATCCGGCCCTCGGCGGTCGCGAGCTGGGCCTCCAGATCCGTCCGCTGCTCGGCCGCGTCGGCCAGCTGCGCCTGCGACAGGCGGAACCGCTCCAGCACCTCCTGCAGCTGGCGGGCGAGGGCGGCGCGCTCCTCCCACGTCAGCCGGAGCCCCTCCTCGGCGGTCTTGCGCTCGGACTCCGAGCGGGACAGTTCCGCGATCACCGCCTCGCGCTGGGATCGGACCTGCCGGATCTCCTCCGCCAGCCCGTCGCGCGCGGCCTGCGTCTCCTGCAGCCGGCGGGTCGCGGCCTCGATCTCCGCCTGCGTCCGGCTCAGGTCGGCCTGCGCGCGCTGGAGATCGCCCTGCGTCGTGGTCAGGAGGTCGCCCAACAGGGCCTGCCGGGCCCGCCCGTCCTCGACCTGACGCGCGAGCGACGCCGATTCGGCCCGGATCTGGGCCAGGAGCGTCGCCAGCGAATCCCGTTCGCCGCCGAGGTCGCGGATCCGCCGGGCGAGCGTGTCGCGCTCCTCGGCCGTCAGCCGCAGCGTCTCCCCCAGCCGGACGCGGGCCGTCTCGATCTCCTGGTTCGACCGCCGGAGGCCGGCGATCTCCTGTTCGTTGCGCTGGCGGATCAGGTCGAGGGCCGCGATGTCGGCCTCCAGCCGGCGGCGCAGGTCGCGCAGCGCGCGGATGTCGTCCTGCAGTGCCGACAGTTCGCCGACCTGGAGGCGGATCTTCTCGCGGTCCGCCTCGATCACGCGGAAGGCGTCCTCGAGGTCGCGCGTCGTGCGCTGGGCGTCGGCCACGGCCTGTTCGGCCTGACGCCCCGTTTCGGCCAGCCGGGACTGGATCTGGTCGCGCTCCGCCGTCAGCGACTGCATCTGCCGTTCGAGCCGCTCGCGCAGGCCGGCCGACGTCTGGAGCTGTGCCGAGAGCTGGGCGACCGCGCTGCGCAGATCGTCGTTGGCGCGCCGCTCCTCCGCCAGCGTCGCCGACAGCTCCCGGATCTGGCGGTCCATCAGGGTCCGGTTCTCCTCCGAGCCGGACAGGGCGCTGGTCAGGTAGAACTGCGCCACCATGAAGACCATGAGGACGAACAGGAACACCATCACCAGCGACGACAGGGCGTCCACCCAGCCGGGCCAGACGTTCAGGTCTTCGCGGCGGCGGCGGCCGCCGGAGCTCATCCCCGCCATGGCCGTTCAGCGCTCCTGGTCGTCGGAGAGTGCGACGATCGTGCGGGCGAGGAGCTTGATCTCGCTCCGGATCTCCTGCACCGACTGGGCGCGTCCGTTCGAAACCTCCTCCACCAGCCGCGCCATGTAGATGTCGAGGTTGCGGATGTGCTGGCGCGTGCCGTCGTCCATCCCGAAGCCGGACACGGTCGCGTCGACGAGACGCGCGAGGATGGGGCGGAGTTCCAGCTGCCCCTCCGCGACGCGCAGGAGCAGCGTCTGCTCGGTCTTCATGTGGTCGGTGAGCGCCGCGATCCGCTCGGTGAGCATGTAGAGCTGCTGGTTGGCCGCCCGGCGTCCCTCCTCGCTCTGCGATACGGTGCGCTGGAGGCTCTCCAGATTCTCGGCGGTGGTCTCCAGCAGCGCCTGAAGGTAGGCGGGCACGGAGGTGTGCGCGTCCCCCGTCTCGGACGCGAAGCCGGCGCCGGAGGGCAGCCGCGAGACGCTGGAGAGCAGGTCCTCGAGGTCGTTGTAGAAGCGGTTCTGCGCCTGGCTCGCCTGGAGTTCGAGGAAGCCGAGGATCAGCGATCCGGCGAGGCCGAAGAGGGAGGCGGAGAAGGCCGTGCCCATGCCCGTCAGCGGCGCCTGCAGCCCGCGCTGAAGGTTGCCGAACATCGCGCCGACGTCGCCCTGGGTGACCGACAGGCTGGAGATCACGACGCTCACCGACTGGATCGTCTCCAGAAGCCCCCAGAACGTGCCGAGCAGGCCGAGGAAGATCAGGAGCCCGATCAGGTAGCGCGACAGTTCCTTGCGCTCGTCGAGGCGGGTGGCGATGCCGTCCAGCAGCGACCGCATCGCGAGCGCGGACATGGTGAGGCGACCGCGCCGCTCGCCGATCATGCGGGCCATGGGCCCGAGCAGCAGCGGCTCCCAGGTCAGCTGGTCCGCGCGGCCCGCCTGCCACGCCTCGAGCCAGACAACCTCGTTGCGAAGCTGCACGACCTGCCGGAACACGTAGGCGATGCCCAGCACCATGACGGCGAGGATCAGGGTGTTCAGGGCCGGGCTCGCCAGATACGCCCCGGCGAGCGTGGGGGAGAGCACGGCCGTCAGCGCGGCGATGGCCACGAGGAAGACGATCATTCGGGTCAGGAAGCGCTGCGGGCGCGTCATCGGTGCGGTCCTCGACCCAAGGTTCAGTTGACGATCAGGATGTCCGCCCGGTCGGCGGGGCCCTCGCCCCCGGCGTCACCGAGGGGGCGGAGGTTGATGCGGTCCGACCGCACGCCGTTGCGAACGAAGCGGCTGCGGACCGCTTCGGCCCGGGCGAGCGCGAGCCGCCGGGCGTTCCGGGTGTCGGCCTCGTCGGCGTAGGCGGTGATCTGGACCCGGCCCGCCTCGGTCGCGGCCATGCGGGCGGCGAGGCCGTCGATGCCGGTCGCGGCGTCGGACGGGATCTCAGTCCCCGCCTTCGCGAAGAGGACCCGCAGCGTCTCGCCCACGGGCGCGGGCGCGACCGGCCTCGCGTCGGGCGGCGGGAACGCCGGGGCGACGGCGGGCGGCGGCGTCGCGAGCCGGGGGGCGGGCGCCGGAACCTCGGCCGGTGCGGGTACCGCGGGCGTCGGCCCGATGGCGGGGGGCGCCGGCGTCCGCAGGGCGTTCGGATCGGGCGCGCGCTGGGCCGGCGGCGCGGACGCGCGGGTCTGGTCCGGCCGTGCGGCCGGCTGCGCGCCGGCCCCCGTCGCCGTCCAGCCGACGAGGCCCGCCACCAGGAGGGCGACCGCCCGTCCGTTCGTCGCGGTCCGATGCATGCCGACCGTTCGCTCCCAACAAGAAATGCCGCCGGGGTCGGCGAACGGCGGGAACCTTATCGGACCGACGGGGGCAGCGACAACCGCTTGTGGCAACCGCCGGTCACACCTCGGCCGCCGCTTCCTTCCGCCCGGCCGCACCGCCCCGCAGCGCCGTCGCGATCGGCAGGTGTAGCGCCGGGTTCGCGGCGAGCACGCTGGCGCCCGCCTGCGGGTTCCGGCCGCCGCCGATCTCGGTCACGTAGCCCCCGGCCTCCTGGACGATCAGCACGCCGGCCGCCACGTCCCACGGGTTGAGGTCGGTCTCCCAATAGCCGTCGAACCGGCCCGCCGCGACATAGGCGAGATCGAGGGCGGCCGAGCCGAAGCGGCGCACGCCCGCCACCTTGTCGGCCAGAAGCTCAAGCTGGCGCAGGAAGGCCGCGTGGTCGCCGTGGCCCTTGAACGGAATGCCGGTCGCGAGCACCGCGTCCTCCAGCCGCCGCCGGCCGGAGACGCGGATGCGCCGGTCGTTCATGAAGGCGCCGCCGCCCTTCTCCGCCCAGAACATCTCGTTCTTGATCGGGTCGTGGATGAGGCCGGCCACGATCTCGCCGTCGCGCTCGGCCGCGATCGAGATCGCCCAGTGCGGCAGCCCGTGGAGGAAGTTGGTCGTCCCGTCGAGGGGATCGACGATCCAGCGCGCCGACGCGTCGCGTCCGGCGGTGCCGCCGCTCTCCTCCATCAGGAAGCCGAACTCGGGCCGCGACCGACCCAGCTCCTCGCGCAATACCTTTTCGGCCTTGAGGTCGGCCTGGGAAACGAAGTCCGACGGTCCCTTGCGGCTGACCTGGAGGTGCTCGACCTCGCCGAAGTCGCGCACGAGCGCCTTGGCCGCCTTCTCGGCGGCCTTGACCATGACGGTCAGGAGGGCTGAGCGAGGGGCCAAGGATCAGCCCTTCGCCCGCTCGACGTAGGAATTGTCCGAGGTGTTCACCACGATCCGCTCCCCCGCCTCGATGAAGGGCGGGACCATGACGCGCACGCCGTTCTCGAGCTTGGCCGGCTTGTAGGAGGAGGAGGCGGTCTGGCCCTTCACCACCGGGTCGGCCTCGACGATCGTCATCACCACGCTGTCGGGCAGCGACACCGAGATCGGCGAGCTGTCGAACGACTGGACCGTCACCTCCATCCCGTCCTGGAGGAACACCTTCGGCTCGCCGATGATGTCGCCGGGGATGGAGACCTGCTCGAAGCTCTCCTTGTCCATGAAGGTGAAGTTGTCGCCGTCGGCGAACAGGAACGTCATCTCCGTCTCGTCGAGGCGCGCGCGCTCCACCGTTTCCTGGGTCCGGAAGCGTTCGATGGTCTTCGTGCCCGTCCGCACGTCCTTCATCTCGATCTGGATGAAGGCGCCGCCCTTGCCCGGCTGGACGATCTGCGTCTTCTGCACCACCCAGAGCTTGTTATTGTGCTCCATCACGTGGCCGGGGCGCATCGTGTTCGCATTGACCTTCATGGCGACGTCTCTCAGGCGGGCGGGGAACGACCGGTTTTCGGGCGGCGCGGACCCTAGCAGCCTTCCCCCAGCCCTGCAACGCCGCGGGGTCGCGGGTCAGACCCACGTCCCGGCGAGTTCGATCTCCTCCCCGCCGACGCCGCGCTTGAACAGCGTGACGCCCGGTGCCGTGTCCGGCTGGATGCCGCCGAGGTCGAACCAGCGCCGCCCCGTGGCCGCCAGATGCTCCATCGCCCGCCACAGGAGGAGGTGGGTGGCGCTCGTCGCGCGCCCCTCCGGGCCGGTCCAGCCGATCTGGTAGGTGGCGGCGACGCCGTGGCAGAGCACGAGGATGCCGGCGACGAGGCGGTCGTCGACCGACGCCGTGACGAGGACGGCCCCCTTTTCCGGCGCCAGCGCGTTGCGCAGCCGGACGACCAGCGGGCCCGAGGGGCCGCGGTACTTGCGCGCCTCCTTGTCCGCCACGTATCGCTTGACCAGTTCCGGCAGGTTGCGGGCGACCGGATCGACCGCGATCGTCAGCCGCCCCTCGGCCTCCGCCCGCTCGGCCAGCACCAGCCGGTTGCGCCACTTCAGGCGCAGGCCGCGCCGCAACTCGTCGGTCGGCCGGTCGAGGTCGATCCAGATCGTGCGATAGCCGGGGCCGTCGGTCCGCTTGAACCGGGCGGCGGCGAGGAGGGCCGCGTTCCGCTCCGTCGCCTCCAGCTCCGGGATGAAGTGCGTCCACTTGGTGATGCCGGGCGGGAACCGCTTGCGGATCGCCGCCAGCACCTCCAGCAGCACCGCCGGTTCCCGCGCCTCCGGCAGCAGGATGGGGCCGCGCTGGATGCTCACCGTCTCCGCCACGGCGAAGGCCTTCTTGCGCAGCCCCATGACGACGCCGACCGGCCGGTCGTCGATCTCCACCAGCCCGACGACCGCCGTCTCCCGCTCGGTCAGAAGGATCGCCCGGGCGTAGGCGAACGTCTGGGTCAGCGTGGACCGACCCGCACCCTGGAGGATGCGGGACCATTCCCCGGCCGTCAGGTTGTCCCAGGCGATGCGCACCCCGTTCGACATGCCCCGCATCATGGCGGGCGGCGGGCGGAACGCAATCGGGCTGTCGCGGGGGCCCCGATCATGTCATAGGACCGGCCCATGACCCCCTGGTGGCACCCCGCGGCGATGGCCGCCCGCCGGCCGCGCCTCGCCGTCCGGACCCGCGTCCGCGCGGCCCTCGACGGCTGGTTCGCGGACCGGGATTTCCTGGCGGTGGAGACTCCGGCCCTCCAGCTCTCGCCGGGCATGGAGCCCCACATCCACGCGTTCCGGACCCGCTACGACCCCGCCGATCCGGCCCGCCCCGCACAGGACCTCTGGCTGCACACCAGCCCCGAGTTCGCGATGAAGAAGCTCCTGGCCGCCGGGCTTCCGCGGATCGTGCAGTTCGCCCGCGTCTTCCGGAACGGGGAGGCGACGGCGCGCCACCATCCCGAGTTCACCATGCTGGAATGGTACCGGGCCGATGCCGGCTACGCCGACCTGGTCGACGACTGCGTCGGCCTCGTGCGGGCGGCGGCGGCGGCGTCGGGGTGCGACCGCTTCACCTTCGCCGGCGTCGCGTGCGATCCCTTCGCCGCGTGGGAGGTGCTGACGGTCGCCGACGCCTTCGGCCGCTTCGCCGGGATCGACCTGCTGGCGACGGCACCGGACCCGCGGGCGCCGGACGCGGCGCTGCTGCGGGCGGCGGCGGCGGCGGCGGGGCTCCACACCGCGGCCGACGACAGCTGGGAGGATCTCTTCTTCCGGATCATGCTCGACCGGATCGAACCGCACCTCGGCGCGGGCCGGCCGACGGTGCTGACCGACTATCCGGTGTCGCTGGCGGCGCTGGCCCGGCCCAAGCCCGACGATCCGCGGCTGGCCGAGCGGTTCGAGCTCTATGCCTGCGGGCTCGAACTCGCCAATGCCTTCGGCGAGCTGACCGACCCGGCGGTCCAGCGCGCCCGCTTCGAGGCGGACATGGACCTCAAGGCGCGGCTCTACGGCGTGCGCCACCCGATCGACGCGGACTTCCTCGCCGCCCTCGCCCTCATGCCCCCGTCGGCCGGGATCGCGCTCGGGTTCGACCGGCTCGTCATGCTGTGCGCCGGGGCGGAGGACATCCGCGACGTGCTGTGGGCGCCGGTGGCGGGGATCTGAGTCCGACGGCCGTGCGCCCCCGGGGCCGGCCTCATCCCCGCCGCGCGGCCGCCGCCCGCTCCAGGCCGAGCGTCGCGAGGCCGGCCACGAGACCCCAGAAGGCCGCGCCGATGCCGAGCAGGCCGAGGCCCGAGGCCGTGACGGCGAAGGTCACGACCGCCGCGAACCGGTCCTTCGGCTCCGCCATCGCACCGCCGAGCGCGCCGGCCAGCGGCGACATCAGCGCGGTTCCCGCCACGGTGGCGACCAGCGGGCCGGGCAGGGCGGCGAACAGCGCCGCGAAGGAGGCGCCGAACGGCGCCAGCAGCAGATAGCAGAGGCCGTAGGCGACCCCCGCGGGCCAGCGTTTCGCCGGGTCGGGGTGGGTGTCGGGCCCGGTGCAGATGGCGGCCGAGATGGCGGCGAGGTTCGAGGTGTGCGCGCCGAAGGGCGCGGTCAGCAGCGAGGCGAGGCCCGTCACCGTGAGGATCGAGCGGGCGGGGACGGGATAGCCCGCCGCGCGCAGCACCGTGAAGCCGGGAAGGTTCTGCGAGGCCATCGTCACCAGCCACAAGGGCACGCCGAGGCCGATCAGAACGGCCGGGTCGAACGCCGGCGTCACGAGCATGAGGTCGGAAACGGCGAGCGCGCCGCCGACGTCGCCGATCCGCCCCGTCGCCGCACCCAGTGCGACGCCCCCCGCCAGCACCGCGATGGGGGCCATGGAGGGGAGCAACACGCGCGCCACGAGGAACAGCGCCACCAGCGGCAGGACGAAGGCCGGCTCCGCCCCCGCCATCTGGAAGACCGCGACCGCGAACTGGACGAGGATGCCCGCCAGCATCGCCGAGGCGAGCGACGGCGGGATGCGGGCGACGAGGTCGGCCAGCGGCCGCACCGCGGCGGTCGCCAGCACGAGGAGGGCGGCCAGCACGAAGGCGCCGACCGCGGCGTCGAAGGCGATGGTGCCGGCGGTGGCGGCGATCAGAGCGGCGCCCGGCGTCGACCACGCGGTGATCGCGGGGATGCGGTGGCGCCAGGACAGCACCACGCTCGACCCCGCCATCGCGAGGCAGAGGCCGGTGACCCAGGAGGAGGTCTCGGCCGGCCCCGCGCCGACGGCCTTGGCGGCGGAGATGACGATGGCCAGCGTGCCCGCGAAGCCGACGAGCGTGGCGACGACGGCGGACGTGACGACGGACGGGCGCAAGCGACGGGTTCCGGGCGACGGTCGAGGACGGCCACGACCCTACCAACGCCGCTCGGGCTTTGACAGGGCCCGCGGCCCGCCTATATGGTGCGCACCTTCCCGGGAACGTGGGCGTGCCTGAACACGAAACGTCCCGTCCCGTGCGATCGCACGGGGCCTACCGGGACAACCGCGAACAGGACGACCATGTCGAAGCGTCACGCCTCCAAGTACAAGATCGACCGCCGCATCGGCGCGAACCTCTGGGGCCGGGCGAAGAGCCCTATCAACCGTCGCGAGTACGGCCCCGGCCAGCATGGCCAGCGCCGGAAGAAGCCGTCGGACTTCGGCCTTCAGCTGACGGCCAAGCAGAAGCTGAAGGGCTACTACGCCAACATCGGCGAGCGCCAGTTCCGCCGCCTCTACACCGAGGCCGTGCGCCGCAAGGGCGACACCGGCGAGAACCTGATCGAGCTGCTGGAGCGCCGGCTGGACGCGGTCATCTACCGCATGAAGATCGCGCCGACGCCGTTCGCCGCCCGCCAGCTCGTCAGCCACGGCCACATCACCGTCAACGGCAAGCGCGTGAACGTGCCCTCGTTCTTCGTGCGCGACAACGACGTGATCGAGGTCCGCCAGCGCTCCAAGCAGATGTCGCTGATCATGGAGAGCGCGGTCTCGGGCGAGCGCGACGTGCCCGACTACGTCGAGTTCGACGCCTCGGCGCTGAAGGGCCGCTTCGTCCGCGCGCCCAAGCTGGCCGACGTGCCGTACCCGATCCAGATGGAACCGAACCTGGTCATCGAGTTCTATTCGCGCTGACCGGTTCCCGACTCCCGTCG
>Ga0315907_10001239_pt1 | contig 34864 bp, 23 predicted proteins | sample LakEriMetagenome_3_FD_203525 | JGI IMG/M metagenome (GOLD analysis project Ga0315907, IMG submission 203525) | Freshwater fungal communities from buoy surface, Lake Erie, Ohio, United States - Buoy 12 MA123 | ecosystem: Environmental > Aquatic > Freshwater > Lake > Lake biofilm | place: USA...
GAAAAACTTTAAAGCTGGTTTTGTGGTTAGTAATGCTAACTTAACTCCAGATCATACACTTGCTGATGTTTTGAGATTAAAACAAAGAACTGGATTTTCTACAGTTGGAATCACGGATAATGGAACTTCAAACGGGAAATTATTAGGTGTTGTAACTGGTCGTGATTACCGAATCAAAAAAGATAGTTTAGATAAAAAAGTGAGCGAATTCATGACGCCATTTGCTAAACTAACAGTTGGTAAATTTGGTATTTCATTACACGAAGCAAATGATATCATTTTTGAAAATAAATTAAACTCTCTTCCTATCATTGATGAAAATCAAAACTTAAAGCATTTTGTTTTCAAAAAAGATTTCGATAATCATCAAGACAATCCTTTAGAATTATCGGATGATCAAAAGAAATTATTGGTAGGTGCTGGAATTAATACAAGAGATTATGCTGAACGTGTTCCTGCTTTAGTAGAAGCTGGGGCTGATGTAGTTTGTATCGATTCTTCTGATGGTTTTTCAGTTTGGCAAAAAAACACTATTCAATGGATTAGAGAAAAATACGGTGAAACTGTAAAAGTTGGAGCTGGTAACGTAGTTGATAGAGACGGATTTTTATACTTAGTGGAGGCTGGTGCTGACTTCGTAAAAGTTGGAGTTGGTGGTGGTTCTATTTGTATCACACGTGAGCAAAAAGGAATTGGACGTGGACAAGCAACAGCTTTAATCGAAGTTTCTGAAGCGAGAGATGAATACTTCAAAAAAACAGGTATTTATGTTCCAATTTGTTCTGATGGTGGAATTGTTCACGATTATCACATGGTATTAGCCTTGGCAATGGGAGCTGATTTCATGATGATGGGTCGTTACTTCGCTCGTTTTGATGAAAGTCCAACGAAAAAAGTAATGGTTGGTGGAAACTACATGAAAGAATATTGGGGTGAAGGTTCAAACAGAGCTAGAAACTGGCAACGTTACGACCAAGGTTCTGAAGGTTTAAAATTCGAAGAAGGTGTAGATAGTTTTGTTCCTTATGCTGGTAAATTGAAAGACAATTTAGATGTGACTTTAGGAAAAATTAAATCTACTATGTGTAGCTGTGGAACATTAACAGTTGCTGAATTACAACAAAATGCAAAAATTACTTTAGTTTCTTCTACAAGTATCATCGAAGGTGGTGCACACGATGTAGTAGTGAAAGATGGAAATATGGGATAATATCTCAACAAATAATTTTGAAGAGCCGAGCAATTTTTGTTCGGCTTTTTTGTTTAATAAAACTTCTTTATTTAGAATCTTTATAAATTATTTTAGCGTTTCTACCCGATTTTATTCTTCTTGTAAAAAGAAAGCCGTAATTTTACAGCATGACAAATGAAAGACCAATAACAGACTGGTTACCATTAACCAAAAAAGAAGTTGAAAAACGAGGTTGGGATCAATTAGATGTGATTTTAATTTCGGGAGATGCGTATGTAGATCACCCTGCTTTTGGAACGGCTGTTATCGGACGAATCATTGAAGATGAAGGATTTAGAGTTGGGATTGTCGCACAACCTAACTGGAAAGATGATTTACGTGATTTCAAAAAATTAGGAAAACCTAAATACTTTTTTGGTGTTACGGCTGGTTGTATGGATTCGATGGTGAATCATTACACGGCTAATAAACGTTTACGTTCAACAGATGCATACACTCCAGGAGGTCAAGCTGGTTTTCGTCCTGATTATGCGACGACAGTTTATAGTAAAATCTTGAAAGAAATCTATCCTGATGTTCCTGTATTAATCGGTGGAATTGAAGCTTCTCTTCGTCGTGTAACACATTATGATTATTGGAAAAATGAATTGATGCCATCGATCTTGGTAGATTCAAAAGCAGATATGTTGGTTTACGGAATGGGCGATCAACCCTTGCGTGAATTATTAAGATTGGTAAAAAGAGGTGTTCCGTTTGAAGGATTAAGAACCTTGAAACAAGTAGCTTTTTTACAAGATTCGAGTCAAGAATTACCGAAAAACAAACAATGGGAAACGGTTGAAATGGCGAGTCATGAAGAATGTTTGAAAGATAAAATCAAATATGCTTCTAACTTCAAAATCGTGGAAGTTGAATCAAATAAATGGCAAGCAAATAGAATTACTCAAAAAGTTGGCAATCAGACGTTAGTTATTAATCCGCCATACAAAACGATGTCGGAAAAAGAAATGGATCAATCGTTTGATTTACCATACACAAGAATGCCTCACCCAAAACATAACAAACGTGGTGCAATTCCGGCGTATGATATGATTAAATTCTCAATCAATACACATAGAGGTTGTTTTGGGGGTTGTAGTTTTTGTACAATTTCTGCGCATCAAGGAAAATTCATTGCTTCAAGAAGTGAAAAGTCAATCATGTCTGAAATTGACCAAGTGGTGGAACACCCAGAATTCAAAGGATATTTATCAGATTTAGGTGGACCTTCGGCAAATATGTACCGAATGAAAGGGAAAGACGAAGCGATTTGTGCTAAATGCTCAAGTCCGAGTTGTATTCACCCTGTCATTTGTAACAATTTGGATACTTCGCACAAACCAATGACTGATTTGTACCGAAAAGTAGATGCAATGCCGAAAATCAAAAAAGCATTCATCGGTTCAGGAATACGTTATGATTTATTGGTAGACGATTTCAATAAAAACAACGAAGACGGAAACCACGACGAATACATCGAACAAGTGGTAACACGTCACGTCAGCGGACGATTAAAAGTTGCTCCTGAACATACTTCAGATGCTACGTTGCGTGTAATGCGTAAACCTTCGTTCAAATACTTCCATAAATTCAAGGAGAAATACGATAAAATTTGTGAAAAACACAATTTGAATCAACAGTTAATTCCATATTTTATTTCTTCGCACCCAGGTTGTGAAGAAGAAGATATGGCAAATTTAGCTGCTGAAACAAAAGACATGGGCTTTCAGTTGGAGCAAGTGCAAGATTTTACGCCTACTCCTATGACGGTAGCGGAAGTAATATATTACACAGGTGTTCACCCTTACACGTTGAAACCAATCAATACCGTAAAAACAAAAGAAGAAAAATTGAATCAAAATCGTTTTTTCTTTTGGTACAAGCGAGAAAATAGAGATTGGATCAAACAACGTTTACAAAAAGCAAATCGTCCAGATCTTGCCGAAAAACTATTAGGCGAACGTGAGGCTAACAAGCCAATGCCGAAATGGTTGGAAGAGAGAAGGAAGAAGAAGTAATTTTGAATTTCCCCCTTTGGAGGGGGATTAAGGGGGAGGAAAATAACTCCCCTTAAAAAATAAAACTATTCTTGTCCTCCCCCCTGCCCCCCTCCAAAGGGGGAAGAAAAAACTAAAACATGGAAAAAACATCATTTACAGGATATCAAAAATTAGTTATTGCCATCTTGGCTTTGACTCAATTTTCAGTGGTTTTAGATTTTATGGTTTTGTCGCCTTTGGGGGATGAACTTATTAAAACCATGAGTTTAACAACAAAACAATTTGGAATTGTTGTTGCGGCTTACTCTATAAGTGCTGGATTATCAGGATTCTTAACAGCTGGATTTGCGGATAGTTTTGATCGTAAAAAGCTATTATTGTTTTTCTATATTGGATTTATTTTCGGTACGCTTTTTTGTGGTTTAGCAACTAACTATTATTACTTGGTTATCGCCCGATTTATTACAGGAATTTTTGGAGGTGTCATTGGTTCTATTTCGATGGCAATTGTTGCCGATATTTTTGCTTTACAACAAAGAGGCCGTGTGATGGGATTTTTACAAATGGGATTTGGCGCGAGTCAAGTGATGGGAATTCCTATTAGTTTAGCTTTAGCAAATGTATTTAACTGGAAAGCACCTTTTTTCTTAATCGTTGGAATAGCTAGTGTTATTTGGATTTTGATTTTCATTAAAGTAAAACCTATTCGAGAACATTTAGCCATCAAAAAAGATCACAGTGCATTTCAACATATTGTAAGAACGCTATCAAACAAAAATTACCATCTTGGATTTTTAGCTGCTGTTTTCCTTTCAATGGGTGGATTTTTAATCATGCCTTGGGGAAGTACTTTTTCTAGAAACAACCTTCATGTAACGAAAGAACAATTACCAATTCTGTTTATGATAGTTGGAGTTTTCACCTTGATTATCATGCCTGTTTTTGGTAAAATAAGTGATAAAATCAATAAAGTGAAATTGTTTACTATTTCGACTACTTGGATGGTGATTATGGTTTTGATTTATACAAATCTACACGATGTTCCTTTTTGGATTGTCATTCTAGCAAATTTATTAATGATGATGGGGGTTATGACTCGAATTATTCCTTCAAATGCATTAATCACCGCTTTACCAGATATGCAAGATCGAGGAGCTTTCATGAGTATTTATTCTTCTCTTCAATACTTATCCGGTGGAATTGCAGCAGTTATAGGAGGATTAATCATTCATCAAAAAACGAAAAGTAGTCCTTTAGAAAATTTCAATATTTTAGGAATTGTAATGATCTTTATCGCATTAATCTGTGTTGTATTAATATTCAAAGTAAATAAAGTAGTTCAAGCAAAAAATTTAAAAGAAAATAGTTAAGATTCTATATTTTTTGTAAATTAGTTCCTATTCAACACTTTAAATGAATATTCTACTGAAAAAAGAACGCTTTAAAAAACACCTTCTACTCGTTGGTTTGCTCTTGATTTTTTCTGTTTCTTTCTCACAAAAAATAAGTTATAACCCTAACATCAAGTATACTCCCGATCAATTAAAGGAAGATTTTCAAGTATTTCGATACAAATTAGAAAATAACTTAGCTAATTTATACTTATACAACACCGAACAAAGAATCGATTTTGTGTTTGATAGTTTGTATCAGAACATCAATAAACCGATGACTGATATGGAGTTTTACGCTTACATTTCTCAAACAATTTCGATTATTAAAGATGGCCATAACTTTCTTTATCCCGATCCTGTTGTAACCCATTATTACAATCAAAGAAGTAAATTTATTCCATATCATTTGACTTGGATCAATGATAAATTAATGGTAGATAAACAATGTACTCCTGATTCTTCAGTAATTATTGGATCTGAAATCTTAGAAATAAATGGATTAGATAGTAAGTATATTTTTAATGAATTACTTCGTCGACAAGTGAGAGATGGTTACAATGAGACCTATCCAATATGGATATTAAATCACTATTTTAGAGAATATTACAGTTATATTTTTGGTCATCCTGAAACGTTTAACATAAAATACAAAACAACAAACGGAGAAATTAAAACGGTTGTTGTGGATGGACTTACGAAGGAAAACATGGTTTGCTACCTTGGTAGTTCACTTTATCCGGATTTAAAAAAAGAAAAAGGTGTTGAATACCAATTTGATGAATCGATTAAAACAGGTTTTTTAAAAGTAAAAAGTTTTGATCGAAGCATGTATCGTAAAAAATTTCATCAACAGTATCAAAGTGAAATTCGAAAAGCTTTTTACGAAGTGAAACGCGATAATGTTGAAACCTTGGTTTTAGATTTAAGAAACAATCAAGGTGGTAATTTTGAATACGGGCAATTTCTTTTATCCTATATTTTAAGAGAACCTTTTCAACTAATTGAGCAAACAAAAGCCGTTAAAGGATATAATCAAAATAGGCTCAAAAAAGGGATCTGCTACGGAACTAAATTGACTAAAATAAAACGTAATGCCTATCATGGTAAGTTATACGTCTTAATTAATGGCGGTTGTTTTTCCAATTGTGGAATAGTTGTTTCTGATCTTTCATTTTACAATCGAGGAATTTTAATAGGAGAAGAAACAGGTGGCAACAAAGCAATTCTATCAGGAAATATTGGATTTGAGTCAGTAACAGTTTTACCAAATACTAGTATTCATTGTGATCCTGTTAATCATCAAATACTAGTCAATTCAAAAATTGAGAATAATGGACATGGAACAATGCCAAACTATTTAATTACACCAACTTTAGCTGACATTATAAATAAAAATGATGTTGTAAAGAATTTCGTTTATAAGATGATTTTAGAGGGAAACTAGAATTATTTGTATAAAAAAACTTCCTTTCAATCTTAACATTAATAATTTACAGTTAATACAATTCTAATATTATACACATAAATAAGGTGTTGATTTAATCTTACTTCTTTAAAAATTAATATTAAACATATCGATTGGTAATAGGTCATGACGAATTTTGATTCGAATAATAATCTATTAGAAAATGAAAAAAAACACCAAAAAATGTTTGAACGTTTTTGCGAAAGGTCTGTTTGTATTCTTTACCTCAATACAAGGAGTCAATTCCCAAATAACATTAAAACAAGATTACACTCACAATGATCCTGCTGATATTGGTACGTTTCAAGGTATCAATTTTAAAGAAGGAGGATTTTCTGCACTTTATCCTATTTTAGGAACAAATGGGAAAGAATTTTGGACTATTTCTGATCGAGGAGTAAACATTGATGCAGCAAATGCAAATTTAGTAGGTTGTCGTCCAACTTATGACAAAATCTATTCATTCCCTAATTATGTTCCAAAAATACATCGTATTCGTATTGTTGGTTCATCAATTAAGGTATTACAAACGATTACAATGAAACGTCCAGATGGATCTGGAGCTTCTGGTATAATCAATCCAACAGGATTCGGAAGTACAGCTTTAGAAGTTGCATCTACTGATACTGTTTTAGATTGTAATAATTTTAATTTAAAAACAACTGCTAAAGATGTTTGGGGAATTGATTCTGAAGGTCTAGTTGTAGATGCGGAAGGAAACTTTTGGATTGCTGAAGAAGGTGGACCAACAATTTGGAAATTAAACAAAAATGGTGTTGTCGTAAAAAGATATACTCCTTATGCAAATCTAGTGGGTGCTGAACCTCAAGATGAAGCGATTGATACTGTTTTTAAATACAGAAAAAATAACCGTGGTTTTGAAGGTTTATCAATTACACCAAACGGTAAAATTTATGCGATTATTCAAAGTCCTGTTTTATATCCATCTAAAGCAATTGGTGAAGGATCAAGAATTCACCGAATTTTAGAAATCAATCCTTTAACAGATGAAACAAGAATGTTTGCGTATTTGAATGATGGAGTTATTGGTACTTCAGGCGCAAACCAAATCCGTCTAAGAGATTGGAAAATTGGAGATATGGCTGCAATCAATAACGATGAGTTTTTAGTAATTGAACAAGCTCTTCGTGGAACTACAGATCGTAAATTCATTTATAAAATAAATATTTCGAATGCTACAAATGTAAATTCTGGTTTGTATTCTGGAGTAACATTAGAAGCATTAGTTGACCAAACAGGTTTAACAAATAATAGTATTACTCCTGTTCAGAAAACATTATTCATGGACTTGTTAGCTAATAACTGGCCATCAAATTTGGAAAAAGCAGAAGGTTTGGCTATTATTAACGATAGTACTTTTGCATTAGTAAACGATAATGATTTTGGTCAATATTCACCAGCAGAAAATGGTCTTGCTGTTTCAAATGGTATTCTTTCTCATTTGTTTACTTATGGTTTAAGTGGAAGTAATAAAATAACAAACTATGTAGCTCCAAATTTCCCAAACATTTATGGAGAAGTGGCTATGTCAACTTTAAATACACCTTATCTTCAACCAAGTATTGCAGATGCAAAATATACTTCTATCTTAACTGCTGGTGATGATGTAAACGGTTATAAATTAGCTGGTTTAGGTGATGGTTTAGGTGCTTATGATAATAATGATGGTACATTCTCTTTATTAATGAACCATGAAATGTCTGGCACAGAAGGTATAACTAGAGCGCATGGTCAAAAAGGAGCGTTTGTTTCTAAATGGATCATCAACAAAAATGATTTAACGGTTGTTAGTGGTAGTGATTTAATCCAAACTACTAAATTATGGAATGGAACATCTTATGCAACTTACAATAACTCAACTCCTGCTCCAACTGCTTTCTCTCGTTTTTGTGCTGCTGATCTACCAATCGTTTCTGCATTCTATAATGCTAAAACTGGTTTAGGTTCTCAAAATAGAATCTTCATGAATGGTGAAGAAAGTGGTGCTGAAGGAAGAGCTTTTGCTCATATCGCAACAGGTACTGAAGCTGGAACAACTTACGAATTACCTCGTTTAGGAAAATTCTCTTGGGAAAATGCAATTGCTTGTCCTTCTTCTGAAGACAAAACGGTTGTAATTGGTCTAGATGATGCAACTCCTGGTCAAGTATATGTTTATGTGGGTACTAAAACAAATACAGGTAATGATGTAGAGAAAGCTGGTTTAACGAATGGTAACTTATATGGTATCGCTGTTAATGGATTAACTGCTGAAACGAGTGTATCAGTTCCAACTACAAATACTACTTTCACATTAGCGAATCTTGGAAATGTTGAAGCTTTAACAGGTGCAACTATTCAAACAAATAGTGTAAATGCTGGAGTAACAGCATTCTTAAGACCAGAAGATGGTGCTTGGGATCCTTCTCATCCTGAAGATTTCTATTTCGCAACGACTAACTCTTTTTCTAGTCCAAGTAGATTATGGAAATTACATTTTACTGATGTGAAAAACCCTGAATTAGGTGGTACAATTACTGCTGTATTAGATGGTACTGAAGGTCAAAAAATGTTAGATAATTTAACAATTGATAACTCTGGTCACATCTTGTTACAAGAAGATCCAGGAAATCAATCATATAATGCAAAAATATATAGTTATAATACAACAACAGATGTTCTAACTACAGTAGGTCAACATGATGAAACACGTTTCGTTTCAGGTGGTGCTAACTTCTTAACACAAGATGAAGAATCTTCTGGTATTATTGATGTTCAGGAGATTTTAGGTGCTGGTCAATTTATTTTATATGACCAAGCGCATTATGCTATTACTGGTGAAGTTGTTCAAGGTGGTCAATTATTAGCTTTTTACAACCCTGCAACTGCAACAGAAAATCCTGAAATTAAAATTGCTGGAAATTCAGTTGAAATTTCAAATAATGATTTAACTGCAAGTGTATTGGATAATACAAATTTTGGTTCAAGATCATTAAATACAACTACAACTAAGTCTTTCACAATTTCAAATACAGGTACAAGCAATCTTTATATTCACAAAATTGACATCGAAGGAACAAATGCTGCAGAATTTAATTTAGCAAATGTTACTTTCCCTATCGTTATTGCTCCAAGTGCTTCTTCAACTATATCAGTGAATTTTATTCCAACAAGTATTGGGTCTAAATCTGCTAGTTTAAGAGTTTGGAACAATGATTACAATGAATATCAATATAAATATGCAGTAATCGGAAACGGTAATGAAGGTTTAACAGCATTATCTAGTTCTGATTCGCCATACATGATTCCATCAACTCCAAATGCAAAATTTACATCTATTTTAACTGCTGGTGATGCTGTAGGTGGATACAAATTAGCTGGTTTAGGTGATGGTTTAGGTGCATATGATAATAATGATGGTACATTCTCTTTATTAATAAACCATGAAATGTCTGGCACAGAAGGTATAACTAGAGCGCATGGTCAAAAAGGAGCGTTTGTTTCTAAATGGATCATCAACAAAAGTGATTTATCTGTTGTAAGTGGTAGTGATTTAATCCAAACTACTAAATTATGGAATGGAACATCTTATGCAACTTACAATAACTCAACGCCTGCTCCAACTGCTTTCTCTCGTTTTTGTGCTGCTGATCTACCAATCGTTTCTGCATTCTATAATGCTAAAACTGGTTTAGGTACTCAAAATAGAATCTTCATGAATGGTGAAGAAAGTGGAAATGAAGGTAGAGCTTTTGCTCATATCGCAACTGGTACTGAAGCTGGAACAACTTACGAATTACCTCGTTTAGGAAAATTCTCTTGGGAAAATGCAATTGCTTGTCCTTCTTCTGAAGACAAAACGGTTGTAATTGGTTTAGATGATGCAACTCCTGGTCAAGTATATGTTTATGTAGGTACTAAAACAAATACAGGTAATGATGTAGAGAAAGCTGGTTTAACGAATGGTAACTTATATGGTATTGCTGTTAATGGATTAACAATGGAGACTAGCTCTTCTGTTCCAACTGCAAATACTACTTTCGCTTTAGCTAATATTGGAAACGTAGAAAATCAAGATGGTTTTTCAATACAAATTAACAGTGTAAATGCTGGAGTAACAGCATTCTTAAGACCAGAAGATGGTGCTTGGGATCCTTCTCACCCTGAAGATTTCTATTTCGCAACGACTAACTCTTTTACTAGTCCAAGTAGATTATGGAAATTGCATTTTACAGATGTAAAAAATCCTGAATTAGGTGGTACAATTACAGCAGTATTAGATGGTACTGAAGGACAAAAAATGTTAGATAATTTAACAATTGATAACTCAGGACACATCTTGTTACAAGAAGATCCTGGAAATCAATCATACGTTGCGAAAATGTATGAGTACAATACAGCTACTGATGTTTTAACTACTATTGCTCAACATGATGAAAGTCGTTTTGTAACAGGTGGTGCCAACTTCTTAACACAAGATGAAGAATCTTCTGGTATTATTGATGTTCAGGAGATTTTAGGTGCTGGTCAATTTATTTTATATGACCAAGCGCATTATGCAATTACAGGTGAAGTAGTTCAAGGTGGTCAGTTATTAGCATTCTACAACCCTTCTTCTGCTGATTCTTTAACAGCAATCGTTCAACAACCAAGTGCAGTTACTATTTGTGAAGATGCAAACACTACTTTATCAATTTCTGCTCAACATGCTACTCATTATCAATGGCAAGTATTAAATGGAGCAACTTATGTTGATTTAGTAAATAATGCTATGTATTCTGATGTAACTACAAACACGTTGAGTATTAATAATGCCGACTTAAGTTTGAATGGTAAAGTTTATCGTTGTATTGCTGGTAGATTAACTGGTTTAAAAGATACTTCTGCAACTGCATCAATTTCAATCAATCAAAAAACAGTTCCAACATTTGCTTCTGTTAATGCATTTTGTGAAGGTACTTTAGCTCCTGTTTTAGCTACTACTTCTAATAATTCAATTGATGGTTTATGGCAACCAGCTACAATTAATAATACTTCAAGTGCAACTTACACATTTACTCCAAATTCAAATGAGTGTGCAGCTGAAATAAACATTAATGTTGTTGTTAAACCTAAAACATATTCAACTACAGCTCAAACAATTTGTGCTAGTGAATTACCATATGCATGGAATGGTTTAGTAATTACTTCAGCTGGAACGTATACTAAAAATTTAAACGGTATCAATACATGTGATAGTATTGCAACATTGAACTTAGCTGTAAATACATTAGATTTAACTACTAGTTATTCTGCAGGTGTTTTAAGTGCTAATGCAACTAATGCAAGTTACACATGGATTAACTGCGCTACAAATACTCCAGTTTCAGGTCAAACAAGTCAAACTTTCTCTCCTACTGTAAATGGTAACTATGCGGTAATAGTGAATGCAAACAATTGTTCTGATACAAGTGCATGTTTCAACGTGAGTGATTTAAGTGTAAACGATATCCACTCAGCATTGAACAATGTATCTGTTTATCCTAATCCAACAAACAACCTAGTGAATGTGAAAATCGTTTCAAACGAAAATTCTACAGTTGCTATTGAATTGGTTGATGCTTTAGGTAAATTGGTTCAAAACACTAAAAATCATGATGTAATGATTGGTGAAAACTTATTTGAAATGAATACACAAGAATTAAATGATGGAGTTTACTTCATCTCAATTCTTTCTGGAAATAATTCAAGTAAAATTAAATTAATAGTTAAACATTAATAATTTAGAAAAAGAGGGGGAAATCAATATGATTTCCCCCTCTTTTATTTTAAAACATGAGAAAAATAATAGTTCTTGTTTCAATTATAACTTCAATATTTTTTATAAATGTATCATTTAAAAAAAATACTAAAGTTGAAAAAATCCAACCTAACTCATATTCAGAATTATACCTCAATGAAATTGAGAATTATTCAAACAAATTAAAAGAATATTCTTCGAATGAAATTTCTAAAGATGAAATTCATTTATTAAGAATTGAATTAAAAAACATAGACTTTTGGTTAAGATATTTTGAGCCGATAGCATACAAAAAATTAAATGGTCCTTTACCTGTAGAATGGGAAACTGAAGTATTTGAAAAATATGAAAAACCATATAAACGTATAGGAGCTGGCTTAACTCTAGCAGAAAATGCAATCGATGAAAATAACAATCCAGATAGTTTAATCAATGAATCTATAAATACACTTCCTAAATATCAAATAGATTCAATTCAGCAATTATTAACTTCATTTCATCATTTCTATTTTTGTAATCGATTATACTTACTAAACTTAGCAACTATTTATTCTACAGGCTTTGAATGTCCTGATACAAATAGAATAATACCTGAACTTAAATCAATGATTAAGCATTCAAAAAAAATCTATATGACTTTTGATGAAAGCTTTCCTTCTTATGAATTACCTTCAAAATATTGGAATAAATATGAGTCAATGATCGAATTCATTGAACAATCATCTGATAAATTTTCTGATTTTGATCATTATACTTTTATTAAAAATTATGTGAATCCCCTTTTTGAAATCAATCAAAACTGTATTCAAAAATTTGGTTTAACAAGTAAAAACATGCTTGACTATTCGTTAAATAATAATGCTTCAACCATTTTCAGTAAACAACTTTATAGAGCACAATCTTCTAAAGGTATTTATAGTAGAATTAATGACCCAGAATTACTCAACCAAATAAAAGAATTAGGGAAATTACTTTTCTATGATCCTATTCTTTCTGGAAATAATGAAAGAAGTTGTGCTTCTTGCCATAATCCAACTACAGGATTCACAAAACCTATCGACAAAGACTTGAAATTTGATAAAATACATCAACTAGATCGCAATACTCCTTCATTATTAAACTCAAACTTTCAACAGTTAATTATGCATGATGGAAAACATCAAAATTTGAATCAACAAGCGAAAGATGTAATAACAAATCATGAAGAAATGAATGGCAAAGAAGATGAGATATTAAAAAAAATATTGTCTTGTAAAGAATATAAAAAAACACTGAAAATCATTGCAAATAAAACTCCTGGTTATACCAAAATAACCTTTGAACACATTACTTCAGCAATTGTATTTTACTATACTTCATTCAGTAATTATCAATCTCCTTTTGATGATGCAATGAATAATAAAATTGATGTTTCATTGAACGTTCAAAAAGGATTTAATTTATTTATGGGTAAAACAGCATGTGCTACTTGTCATTTTATTCCTCAATTTAATGGCGTTAAACCACCATATACGGGTTCAGAATTTGAGGTTTTGGGTGTGCCAGAAACGAATAAATATGAAAAACTAGATAATGATAAAGGAAGAGGTATCATAAATCCTGTTAGTGAAATGCTAAATGCATTCAGAACTAATACAATTAGAAATTCATCAATTACAGGACCATATATGCATAATGGGTGCTTTAATACCTTAGAAGAAGTCATAGATTTTTATAACGAAGGTGGTGGAAATGGAAAAGGATTTACGATTGATAACCAAACACTTTCAAGCGAAAAATTAAATTTAAAAAACTCTGAAATTGAAGATTTAATTGCTTTTATAAAAAGTTTAGATGAAAATGTTCCTAAAATCACTATTCCTACCTATTTACCAAAATCAAGCAATTCAAAATTAAATAACCGTATTATTGGAGGAACTTATTAGATGAAAAAAACACTTTATTTTATTGCTCTATTTTTAATGTTTACAAACTGTAAATTGTTGAATAAAGAATCATACAATTTTCCTGAAGCAATGCTTCCAAATGTTCAAAAAGATTACCTTGAAATGTGTAATAAAGGTAAAACCTTATATGAATTAAATTGTTCAATGTGTCATAATACAGGGAGAAGAAAACAAATTGTTCCAAATTTTAGTAAGAGTCAACTTGTTGGATACACGTTAAGAGTATCTAATCTAAATCATGAAAAATCAATACCTGATTCTTTGGTAAGCGAAGAAGAATTGGGATATATAATGTATTATTTAGAATATAGAAAACATTAATTTTTGGATGAATTGTTAATGATTTAATTAAAAATGAACTGTCAATAAATGGAAAATGTTCTCACGCCTTCCCTATTTTCACAAATTCACCACCCATAATTTTATAGGTAATTCCATTAATTTTAATCGATTGCCCTTCCATCATATTGGCGATGTTGACGATATCTTCTTCAATGGTATGAATGGAGCCTTTTGTTTTCCATGCGATTAGTAAATAATCAGCTAAAACATTTTCACTCGCTCCGCATAATACAACGTGAACGGGTTTGTTGAAATTTTTCAAAAGTTCAATGTCTTTTACCGGCGCATAATTATCGGCTATCATTACCAATTCTTTATACGGAGTTGCTTGCTTAACGCCTTTAATTAAAGCTTCCATGTTATTTTCAGGACAGTCTCCCCCATCTCCTCTAAATTGGACATAATTCATCAATGTTGTCAAACTATCCAATCCTTTGCTTTTTTGATAATAGATTCCTTCGGTAGCACCTATTTTCTTTTGACTGTCAGATTTACTATCTCCATCGTTAAAGAATACAAATTGTAAGTTTTTTTCTTTCGCTAAATTTAATTGATACCACAAGGCCAATTGAGAAGCATACGGCATCATACTTCCCGTTAAATCGCACACAATCAATTTTTCGGACCATTTGTTGCGATTGAGTACTTTGTAAACGATTCCTTGTTTGAGCGTTTCTTTTTGATCTTCCAATTCTTTCATTTTGCGTTTTAATCCTTCTTCTCGTGATAGCTTCTCTGCTTTGCACCATTCTTCGAACCGTTTTTTCTCTTCAGTAAGCCGTTTTTCTTCTGCTTTAATGCGCTCATCTTCGATTTTTTTTCTTCTCAAATATTCTTCCGTTCCCATGTACATCAATTCCATGCTACCTGTTCCCGTTCCAATCGTATAGGCAATTTCATGCGAATAATATTTTTTGTGGTATTTGAAATTAACGGTATAAACATCTCCTTTTGGTAAATACAATTGAATTTTCCCAGTCTCATCCGTTTCACCTTTGAAATGTTTGTTTCGCTTGTTTCCAGAAACAATTATTTTTTCATTTGCTAAAGGTTTATTTTCTAAATTTTTTACGATGATAAAATACTGCATAAAACCATCAATGATCAATGGTTTGGGCATTTGAGATTTGAATATTTTGGTGGTATCAGGAAGACTCTTCAATTGATTATCGAGCTTTGTTTTATCCGCTTCGCTCATCGCCATCATTTTGTCTTTTAAAGCCATATCTGGAGAATAACTATATTCTTCAAATGATTCTGCTCCGCTGATGGAAGGTGAATTTAATTCTTCCTTTCGTGTGTAGTTGGCAATCGTTAAATCAAAACGTTGATCACAAGGAATTTTAAATTTCACTTCGCCTTTGGAATCGCTGGTTGTTTTATAAACTTTTCCATCGTTCTGACTTTTTAATTCAACGTTTTGACCTGAATAAACACCGCCCTTATTGTTGTTTAACTTGATGACCACAATCGATTCGCATTGTGACCAACTTGAAAAATGAATAAGAACAAAAGTAATTGATAGAATTGTGAAATGTAGATATTTACCCACCATAAGATTCGATTTTATTGATTTTCATCTGTATAACGAATCACAAGAAAAAAGTAACAAAGAAGCTTTTCTTTAATTTTAGAAAAAAATTGTATTTTTATATAGAATTAGCAATTTGAAAAATGAAATCTAATAACATCTTAATAGCACATCCTTCTTCTGCAAATGAATTAGGAGTTATTAAAGCTTTTTTTAATGCTTTAAATATAAAATTTGAGGAAACTGTTGAAAGCCCTTATGACAAGAATTTTGTAAATAAAATCCAAAAAGTAAGAAAAAGTAAAAATCGAACTGAAATCGATCCAAAAAATGTATGGGAAAGTATAGGGTTACATTAACAGATCAAGCAAAAAAAGATTTAATCAAACATTTCAAAAGTGGTAACAAATCCACGATTGAAAAAATTTTACTTGAACTATCAGAACACCCAACAATCGGAACTGGTAATCCTGAACAATTAAAATTTGAATTGACAGGTTTATGGTCACGAAGACTAAATCAAAAAGATCGTCTAATTTATGAGATTCTAGAAGATATTATTATTGTTGATGTTATTTCTGCAATGGGACATTATCAAGACAAATAATTCAAATCTTCCCAGCCACCACAAACGCTTGCTTCTTCACAAAAACAAATGAACCATTTAAATTGAACACTTCAAAAACTGCAATGTATGTTCCAATGTTCGCTTTAGATTGATCGTCTGTGATTCCATCCCAAATAAATTGACCTTTGGTTGCTAACAATTCGTTCTTGGCTAATTTTCGAACGATTCTACCTTCATCATCGTAGATTGTTATTGAACCTACCTTAGATGCTTCTTTCATTTCATAATTGATTTGAAGAACGTCTTCGTAACCATCGTTATCAGGTGAAATTACTTTGCTCGTAAAACTGAAATCTCCCGATGCTTGATTGGGTTGATATTGTGAATTTTTTCCTCCTGGCGTTGCAAAACCAATTCCTTCTGCGGCTGTGTGCCAATTTGTCGAATCTGATGATGCAGCTAATACACTAATTCGCTCTAACGATTTTCCTTTTGGATCATAAATTAATTGAAAATGCCAATTTTCAGAATAAGAAACTTTGTCCATGATTTCATTGTTGTAAATCAAATAAACGGTACTTGAATCAATGTTATAACTTGGTAAATCTGACTGAATCATTTGCGTTGGAACTGTTGATGGATAATTCGATTTTAAAAAGTTAGTATCCTTTGAAATTACTGCATATTCGCCCTTACGAATTAAAAATTGCGAATTAATCGTTTTTAAATTGGAAATCGTATCGTTTCCAAAGTTGCCAAACTGCCAATTTTGAAGGTCAATAATCTTATTAGAATTGTTGTAAACTTCTACAAAATCTGAACCACCAGTTAAAGGATCAAACAAAATTTCATTGATGAATAAATCCCCTTTGACTGCTATTTCTGGTAGAGCAAAATGTCCAGTCAAATCGGTTTGATTGCCCCAACAATCTTCCACATTATTCAGTTGAATTGTATAAATTGTACTCGGAATAATCGCTGAAGAAGTCGTGATTGAATATGAATTTGGATATTGTCCATTCACCAAAATTTGAGCAACATTCAACGCTGGTGAAAAGTTCAAAATGGAATTCATCAAAGAAGTTGAATCCATTCCTTCGTTAAAAGTTATCTGAATTTCTGTTGAATTCAAAGGAACGATCGCATATAAATTCGGTTTTTGAGAATCGGGAAGTATAACATTTACAGAATTGACTGCTTCAGGTGTTCCTCCTAATGAATTGTTACTCACTTTCCAATTATCTTCTGAAGAACATGGATCATTTAATTGAATGCGTTCCAAAGAATAGCCTCCCTCCTTTTTCACCTCATCTTTGTACCAAGCATCCGTGAAATTCAATGAATCAATTAATAAACCATTGTTATTCAACAATTTTACAACATCACCACTGTTATTCAAACTTGGAAAACTGCTTACGGATAATGCTGATGGATAATCTGTCAAGGAAGAAGAAGCACATAAAATTTTGTATTCTCCAGGAGCAATCCAAGCGCTTTGAATGGTTCCATTTCCAGAGGCATCTCCTATTTTCCATCCATTCAAATTGAAATACTTTTGACTTTTATTGTAAATCTCAATAAATTCAACTTCTGGTAAACCTATCACTGGTGAAGGATCTGCCATAAATTCGGTGATGATCAAATCACCTTTTATCGGTGTTTCAGAAACGAAGTACGAAAAGTTGGTTTGCTGATTTATTCCTGCATTTCCATTGATATCAGCAATTCCATTTGTGGTAACGGTATATGTTGTTCCATTCGTCAATGGATTGGATAAAAGCACATGAATCAACGAAGAATTTGAAGCATCAATCTGAGCATTGGAAACAAAATTACTTGGAGAAAACGAATAATTAGAAGTTGTTTGTAAAGCAATTGGATCCAATGGTTCATTGAATAAAATATCTACTTGATTTTGAGTAATAGCTGAAGCACTGATAATCTGAGGAGCTTCTAAATCAACGATTTTTGGTCCAACATAAATATTATCAAAGTAAAATTTATTAGCATTTGTAAATGTATAAGTGGTTTGCAAACCAAAATAACTACCCACTAAATTAGAAGGATCATTTGCAGAAGTCTGCAACACATATTGGTCTCCCCCAGTTGGATCGACGAACAATTTCCAATCTCCTGTTGCTTCTCGAATTACTTTTACACTCAATGCAAAACTTGTGGCTATTTGTCCTACATTTCCAGCTAAAATTTCTGTAGAAATCGCATTTTCTTCTTTAAATAAGCGAATAGCATCTAAAGAACCCGTCTCACCAAATTGCAAATAATACCCATCAGGTTGAATGGATAAATCTGAATTATTGGAAGTTAAATAGATTTTAGCATAATTATTAGCCGAAGGTGAAAAAGCTTGTTTGATCCAAAAATGCCATTCTTTTCCATCGATGTCTTGTAAATTATGATTAGACGTTATAAACGTACTAGCAGCTAATGTGTTATTAGATTGTAATTGAAGTGATGAGTTAATGATATAGTTAGAAATAGAACCTGTCCAGATTGGATTTGATGAGATTTCACCATCGTTAAAATCTTCACTTATCTGTGCTTTTATGGAAATTATCCAAAAAATTAATAAAAGTGGAAAAAAGTATTTCATTCGTTTGATTTAATGCCGCCAAATATACTTATTTTTGAAAATAAATAAATTATACTAATTATGAAAGTTGCAGTTGTTGGCGCTACAGGGATGGTTGGAAACGTAATGTTACAAGTATTACGTGAACAAAATTTTCCTATTACGGAATTGATTCCAGTAGCATCTGAAAAATCGGTTGGACAAGAAATCGATTTTGGTGGTTTAAAATACTCAGTTGTTGGGTTGGCTACCGCTGTTGCAATGAAGCCTGATGTTGCTATTTTTTCTGCGGGAGGTGAAACTTCTTTAGAATGGGCTCCAAAATTCGCTGAAGTTGGAACAGTTGTTATTGACAATTCATCTGCTTGGAGAATGGACCCAACCAAGAAGTTAATCGTACCAGAAATTAATGGTGATTCATTAACGGAAAACGATAAAATTATCGCTAATCCAAATTGTAGTACAATCCAATTGGTTTTGACGTTAGCTCCATTACATAAAAAGTATAAAATCAAACGTGTTGTTGTTTCAACCTATCAATCGATTACTGGAACAGGTGTAAAAGCGGTTCAACAAATGGAAAATGAGCGTCAAGATATTTCTGGAGAAATGGCGTACAAATATCCTATTGATAAAAACTGTATTCCACAATGTGATAGCTTTGAGGAAAATGGATATACAAAAGAGGAAATGAAATTAACAAATGAAACACGTAAAATTTTAGATCCTGCAATTAGCGTTACAGCTACTGCTGTTCGTGTTCCGGTTGTTGGAGGACACTCAGAAGCTGTAAATATCGAATTTGAAAATGATTTTGATTTAGCTGAAGTTCGTAAAATATTACACGATGCTCCAGGAATCACTTTAAAAGACGATCCAACGACTTTCTCTTATCCAATGCCGAAATATGCACAAGGTAAAGACGATGTGTTCGTAGGGCGTATCAGAAGAGATGAATCACAAGCTAATACAATTAACATGTGGATCGTAGCTGACAACTTACGTAAAGGTGCTGCAACAAACGCTGTTCAAATTGGTAAGACCTTGATTGAAAAAGGTATATTGGCAGTGGAGAAGGTATAAATAAATCTAATACAAAATAATAATAAGGGCGTACATAAAAGTATGCCCTTTATTTTTTTATAGAAACATCCCTATTAAAATACGGGACAAGTTATAAGGGATTATTAGGAAATATAAATTTTTACTTATTAATATCAGATGAATAAAATTATTTGAAAAGTATTAAGATAATTATGACTTTGTGAAAATCCATAATTCACATCTAATAAATCTTGCAAAAATCGATAATTTAAATACAAAAGAAGCATTAGAAGTCATCATGACAAATGGTGAAGTGCTTCCAATTTCAGTTCGAAAAAAACAAGATTTGATTAAAAAGTTTGAACGGTTTTAAGCAATAACATTTTCGAAAATTGTTCAATTGCAAATTGTATTATTGAAATATAAAAATGTATTATAGTTCATATTATAAGGTAATATAATGAAATAAAGATTTTGTAAATTTATTAATCTTCTTCCTCATCTCCCCAACCTTCTAAGAAATAACCTAATTCTCTTCTGTCCTTTTTCGTTGGTTTTCCGCTTCCATTATCTCGATAAACAGCTTGAGAAAGGTTGTATAATCTGAATTTTTCGACTTCTTCCAATGGAGTTGTATCAATCAAATAATTTTCAACCAATTTAGGACCTACGCGCTTATCAATGATATCAATTAACTTATAGCTATACGTGGCTGTATTTTTAGAAATTTCGATGGAATCACCTACTTTTGGTTCACGTGAAGGTTTTACTTGCTGACCATTCAGCTTAACTTTTCCTTTAGAGATCAATTCTGAGGCTTGTGAGCGCGTTTTAGCTAATCTTACTGCCCAAACTACTTTATCAAATCGTGATGCCATCTCTAATCTTTTTTGGAAGTGATTTTAAAACTAAATCATAGGAATGATCGATTAATTCTAAAACTAATTGAGGATCAACATCTTGAAATACATTTACAGTGTTCCAATGTTTTTTATTCATATGAAAACCGGGTTTAATGCCTTCATATCGTTCTCTTAAATCGATGGATTTTTCGGGGTCGCACTTTAGGTTAATACTTTTAAAATCATCTATTCCAAATAAGGCAAAAATTTTACCTCCAATTTTAAAAGCTAAAATAGAAGCATCAAACGGAAATGATTCTTCCGCTTGATGCTTACTTAAACAATATTCTCGAATAAATTCAAGATTCATTTCTTATTAATGTAATGCTGGAGCATTATCGTAATGACCTAAATCATATAACATTTTACCATGTTTAACGATCGCACCCATGAATGTTTTTTCAGAATTGTATGGTAATTTAAACTCTTCTGCCGTTTCCTTTACAATTTTAGAAAGTTTACGGTAATGAACATGACAGATATTTGGAAATAAATGGTGTTCAACTTGGTAATTCAATCCACCAACGTACCATGAAAGTAAACGAGCTCCTGGAGCAAAGTTAGCAGTATTGTATAATTGATTTACTGCCCAATCCGCTTCAATGTTACCAGACTCATCAGGCATTGGATAGTTTGATGAAGGTACAACGTGTGCTGGTTGAAAGATTAAACCTAAAATTAATCCACAAATAAATTGCATTAATAAATAAGACAAAATTGTAGCCCACCATGAAAGAGGTGAAAACATTAATGGTAAACCAATGAATAAAGCATAATATGCTAATTTTGTTACAATTAGAAAAATCAAAGTAGGAACAAATTTAACACCTTGAGTTTCTAATAACTCCATTTTCTTGTATCTAAATAATTGTTTCCAATCTTTGTTAGTTGCCCAAGACAATGTCATCAAACCATAGAAAAACCAAGCATATAAATGTTGAAATTTATGTGCTTTATAACGTTTAGCGTGTGGAGTAAAACGCATTAAAATTCCTGGATCGATATCTTCATCCATACCTGTAACATTCGTATAAGTATGGTGTAATACATTGTGTTGAATTTTCCAATTCACATTGATACCACCTATGAAACAAATAATATGACCTAATGCATTATTGACAACCATATTTTTAGAATAGGCATTGTGATTTGCATCGTGCATGATACTTAATCCAATTCCTGCCATTCCAAGGCCCATAATAACCCACATTAAAACTGTTAAACCAGCAGATTCTTTTATAAAATCAACTGTTAAAAGCGAAATAAAAGGTGTAAAATATAACGAGATCATGAAAATAGTTTTTAAAACCATCCCAAAATTTCCGTGTCTCGTTTTTCCTGTTGATTTAAAATACTCATTTACACGTTGTTTCAAAACCTTGTAAAATTCTTCATTGTGGTCTTTTGCAAACTTTATAACTGGTATATTCATAAAAAATAATTAATAACTCTACTAAAAACATAGTAACCAGTAGAAAACTTTTTCCTACTAGATTTACAAAGTTACGACATAAATTTGTAAAAATTTAACAAAGTTGATCGATTCTCCGATTTCCAAAACAGTATTATAGATTATTAACAGTATAAACTTTTTATTAATTACTTTTGTTTACTATTTTAGAAAATAAATAAAACCCTTTAATTTAGGCAAATGAGCAATAATTTGAATCCTCATACTTACTGTGAAAATCTATTAATCCGTAAACGATTTCCAACAAAAGAAATTTCAATTGGTTCACTAAAACTAGGTGGTGAACAACCAATTAGAGTTCAATCAATGACAACGATTGACACTATGGATACAGAAGGCTCTGTTAACCAATCTATTAGATTAATTGAGGCAGGATGTGAATTGATTAGAATTACGGCTCCAAGTAAAAATGAAGCGGAGAATTTAGGAGTAATCAAAAAAATCTTAAACGATAAGAATTACACAACTCCTTTGGTCGCTGATATCCATTTTACCCCAAATGCTGCTGAAATTGCTGCTCGATTAATTGAAAAGGTTAGAATTAACCCTGGAAATTATGCCGATAAAAAGAAATTTGAGGAAATCGAATATACTGATGCTACTTATCATGCTGAATTAGAAAGAATTGAATCAAAATTTACACCTTTAATTAAAATCTGTAAAGAAAATGGAACAGCCATGCGTATTGGTACAAACCATGGTTCATTATCTGATAGAATTTTAAGTCGTTTCGGAGATACTCCTGAAGGAATGGTTGAATCAGCGATGGAATTCATTCGAATTTGTCGTAAAAATGATTACCATGAGTTTGTGATTTCTATGAAAGCTAGTAATACTTTGGTGATGGTTCAGGCTTACCGACTTTTGGTTGCTCAAATGAAAGCTGAAGGAATGAATTATCCTCTGCATTTAGGTGTAACAGAAGCTGGAGATGGAGAAGACGGTAGAATTAAATCAGCTGTTGGAATTGGAACATTATTAGAAGATGGTTTGGGTGACACCATTAGAGTATCATTAACTGAAGAACCTGAATTTGAAATTCCAGTTGCAAAAAAATTGATTGAAAAATATTTGAATCATTCAAATGAATTTGATTTGTCTGGTATTCAATTAGAAGAATTAACATACAGTCCTTTCGAATATTCTAAAAGAAAATCAATTGAAAATGAACATGTTGGTGGACATCATGTGCCCGTAGTAATTGCAGATTTAAGCAAAAAAACAGACTTAAAACCTGCTAATTTATTTGCTTTTGGATATAATTATTCCGTTAGTCTAGACAAATACAACTTTACGGATCAAGCAGTTGATTTTGCATATATTGGAAATCAAAATCCATCTTTTGAATTACCAGGCTCTTTGAAAATAATAGCAGATTTTGAAAATTGGAAAAAGAATTATTCAAGTTCAAACAATGTATATCCAATTTTAGAATTCGATCAATTAAATTCAATGAATGATTCTGATAAAACATTTTTTGTTAGAACAAAAGCAGAAGAAAAGAACTTAGAAATTCTTAAAAAATATTCAAAAGCTATCATTGTATTAGAAACTGAATATTCAAACAAAACACAATTATTTCGCAATTTTAGAATTAATTTATCGAAATTAGATATAAATAATCCAGTTATACTTCACATTGAAAAAAATGAAAGTGATTCAGAAATGTTTCAATTAGCAATATCGGCAGAATTCGGAGCAAGTTTAATCGATGGATTTGGAGATGGTATTTGGATTACTTCTAATCAATCAGATTCATTTATCAATTCAACTGCCTTTGGAATCTTACAAGCAACAAGAACCAGAATTTCTAAAACTGAATATATTTCTTGTCCATCATGTGGTAGAACTCTTTTTGATCTTCAAGAAACAACTCAAAAAATTAGAGAACGAACTTCTCACTTAAAAGGAATCAAAATCGGAATCATGGGTTGTATCGTTAACGGTCCAGGTGAAATGGCAGATGCAGATTATGGATATGTTGGAACAGGTCCAGGAAAAATTAATTTATACAAAGAGAAAAACGTAATGCAAAAAAATGTTTCTGAAAATGAAGCAGTCGATGCATTAATTAATTTGATCAAAGAAAATGGTGATTGGATTGAACCAACAAACTAAATAAATAAATTTTATATAAAATGGTCGGTTTTTAATAAATCGGCCATTTTTTTTGTAAAAAAGTCGAAAAACACGTCTTTTTAAATCGATTATCTAATAACTGGCAATATATTTCTATACTAAACAGAAAAAAGATGTCTTAAAACGCATTAAAATCAATTTTCAATCTTAAAAAACGCTCAATTTGAGTTTCACGTGAAACAAAAAGAGATTTTCAAGTAAAATCTAGAAATGTAATAAGAATACAAAAATAATAGAAATGTGAAATGAAAAAATTATTGTTTAGAATAATGAATATAGATAATCATAAAATTCATCATCATTAATAATAAATAGAAAAACAGAGAGAAGATCTAAATTAAAGAAATAAATAATCTATAAGGATTAAGAAATAAGTTAACAAAAAAATCCGACCTAAAACAGATCGGATTTTGAGTTTCACGTGAAACAATAATATATATTATCTTCCTATATGAATTAGCAAAACAGCAATATCACTTGGAGAAACACCACTAACTCTAGATGCTTGACCAACAGTAGCAGGTTGTAATTTAGTTAACTTTTGACGAGCCTCTATACTTAAACTAGGTATGACCATATAATCAACTCCATCTGGAATCTTACGCTCATCCATACGACTCATCTTTAAAGCCAAATCTTCTTCACGAGAAATATAACCTTCATACTTAAGAAGTATTTCAGTTTGAGATACTATTTCAGAGTTAATCTCTAACAATTGTTCAGCTAAAAGTTTAGAAACTGAACTCATCGATAATACATCCTCAATAGTTATATGTGGACGTGTAATTAAAGATGATAATTTAACTTGTTGAGTAATTGGTGAGCTTTCTTTAGAAAGTAAAATAGGATTAGCTACCTCTTGAGAAACACCTTCTTTTTGTAAAGACTTCTTAAGGGCTTGAACACCTTCTAACTTATCTTGAACTCTTTTTAATTCACCATCAGTAACCATACCGATAGCATGAGCTAAAGGTGTTAAACGAATATCAGCATTATCATGACGAAGTAAAATTCTATACTCTGCACGACTTGTAAACATTCTATAAGGCTCTTCAGTTCCTTTCGTAATTAAATCATCAATTAAAACTCCTATATAAGCTTCACTTCTAGATAAAATAAAATCTTCTTGATTATTAACTTTACGATGAGCATTTATACCAGCCATTAAACCTTGACAAGCTGCTTCTTCATAACCAGTAGTTCCATTAATCTGACCAGCAAAATATAAACCTTTCACTAACTTCGTTTCTAAAGTATGTTTTAACTGAGTAGGAGGGAAGTAATCATATTCAATTGCATAGCCTGGACGAAACATTTTTACATTTTCAAAACCAGGAATTGTTTTTAATGCTGCCAACTGAATTTCTTCAGGTAAAGAAGTACTAAAACCATTCACATATATTTCACATGTATCCCAACCTTCAGGTTCAACAAAAATCTGATGACGATCTTTATCAGCAAAACGATTTATTTTATCTTCGATGCTAGGGCAATAACGTGGACCAGTACTTTTAATAGAACCATTAAACATTGGAGAACGATCAAAACCAGTCTTCAACATTTCATGAGTAACACTATTTGTATATGTAATATAACAAGGTCGCTGTTCGCTTAATGGTAACGTATCACTAAAACTAAATTTAGCTGGATTTTCATCACCAGGTTGAATTTCCATTTTAGAATAATCCAAAGATCTACCATCAACTCTTGGAGGTGTACCCGTTTTCATACGTCCGGCTTCAAAACCAATTGCAACCAAATCCTCTGTAATTCCAGTTGACGCTCTTTCAGCAGCACGACCACCACCAAATTGCTTTTCACCCAAGTGAATCAAACCATTCAAAAAAGTGCCATTCGTCAAAACAACAGTTTTTGAAAAAATATCAATACCAAGAGAAGTACGAACACCTTTTACAATATTGTCTTCAATGATCAATCCAGAACACATATCCTGCCAAAAATCTACATTCGGATTACGCTCAAGCAACAAACGCCATTCTTCAGCAAATTTCATTCGATCGCTTTGCGCTCGAGGAGACCACATAGCCGGACCTTTAGAAGAATTCAACATTCGAAATTGAATTGCACTTTTATCAGTAACAATTCCAGAACCACCACCAAGTGCATCAATTTCACGAATAATTTGACCTTTAGCAACCCCACCCATAGCAGGATTACAACTCATTTGAGCAATGGTATTCATATTCATTGTAACCAACAAAACCGAACTACCCAATTTGGCAGCAGCATTTGCAGCTTCACAACCAGCATGACCACCACCAACAACTATAACATCGTATTCTTTCAACATAATTTTCGTGTTCCACGTGGAACAAAATTACAACGATTAAAATTCATATAAAAATTAAGTTTCACGTGGAACAATTCTATCCAAATAAAAATCTTCTTTCGAACGCATTAATTTCTCTTCGTCAACAGACTTATCTTTATATCCACACAAATGTAAAACACCATGAACAATAACACGATTTAATTCATTCTCAAAAGAAACTCCATTAGTTTGTGCATTATCAATAACACGATCTTTAGAAATAAATAGATCACCCATAATCAAATCCCCTTGACAATAATCAAACGTGATAATATCAGTATAATAATCATGTTGAAGAAACTCAATATTTTTCTGAAGTAAATACTCATCAGAACAAAAAATCAAATTAACTTCTTCTAAAGATTTACCTTCAGTATCACAGCAATCAGATAGCCATGAAATAAAAAATTCTGGATCTAAACCCAGAATTTCAACATCTTCAAAAAAAAGATTTACCATATTATTTAGTAAAATATATATTTACTTTAGCACCATTATCTTCAAATTCAACATCATCAGCAAGGTTCTTCATAAGAAAGATACCTCTACCATTTTCTTTTTCAATATTCTCAGGAGAAGTAGGGTCGGGTAGATGATTAAAATCAAAACCACGTCCTTGGTCTTTAATTGAAAAACAAAATTCATCTGATTTATCAGCAATAGAAACATGAACTTCTAAATCATTTTTAAATGTATTTCCATGTTGAATTGCATTATTAACAGCTTCCGTTACAGCAATAAGAACATTACCATAAAAATCTTCTTGAACACCTAAATCTCCACAAACTTTATCAATCAATGACTCAACTTTACGGACTGCAGCATAATCTGACGGTATTGAAATCTTATCAACTATAGTAAAACCTTCTCTCATACAAAATTTATATATTCAAAATCAATTTGCTCGATTGAAATATTCATTTGCTTTGTCCTTATAATACTTACGAAAAACAGGATCAACAGAACGTAATAATTCAATTTGCTTGAGCTTTTGATTTGTATACTCATCAAATCGAATTTGGTTACCATAATTTAAATTTTTTCCATCTTTTGATTCTCTTTTTTCTTCAAAACCTCTCTCCATCAATGCTTTCTCAGATTCTAATAAACGTGTTAAAATATCTTTTTGTCGTTTAACCATATCAGGCGTGAAATTCTTATTGATTAAATCCTTTTCTTGTTTCTCTAATTCATTAATTAAAGGATTTAATTTATTACCTGAACCTTTACCATCTTTATTTAACTCATTCTTTAATTGTTCCAATCGTTGACGAATAGCAGTTTGCTCAGCAGCCATTTTAGCAATTTGTTTATTACCTAAACCAGGCATACCCATATTACCACTTTGTCCAGGTTTAGAGCCAGGTTTATCACCCGATTTCTCACCACCAGGATTAGGACCTTTCTGCATTTGTTCTAATTGCTTCTTCAACATTTCCTTCATGTCACCCATTGAATCACCAGGTTTAGGTTTACCTTTCCCTTTACCAGGTTTATCACAAGACCCACCACCTTTAGATTGCATTTGCATTTGTTGTTGCATACTTTCTAATGATTCATTTAACAATAGAGCTAAATTATTAAATGAAGTCATTACAGACTGTTGATGTAAGTTTAAATTACGCTTTCTATGTTCATCAATATCTTCTAAAGAAAGTTTGAAATTCTTAGTAATATCATTTAATTCTTTATCAACGAAAGAAGCAATTTTAGGTTGTCGTTTTGCTAAAGCATATAAACTATCCTTAACCATTTTTGTGTCGTCTATAATCGAACGTTGAACTCGACCATACTTACGATAACTAGGGTCGTTGTCTTTTACTTTTGAAAACTTATACATAACATCTTCTTGCGTAAAACTCAAAGTCATTAAATTCTTTAAAATAATTCTTAATGTATTGATATCTTCTTCTTGCTGCTGTTTGTTTTCTTCTTGTTGAATTTGATCAAGCTCATCAGCCATCTTTTTCATTTCATCAGCAGCATTTTTTTGATTCTCAGAAGCTTTTTTACCCTTTTTCTTTTGAATGTTTTCTGAAGCATTTTTCATTTCTTCAGAAATTTCTTTTTTCATTTCTTCCTGATCACCTAAATTCATAGGTTTATTTAACTCTTCATTTAACTTTTTGAGTTGCTCTAAATCTTGTTTCAGTTCATCAAACTTTTTGTTTAAATCATCCTGTTTTTCTTTTGCCATTTCAGAAGATAATTTATCATTCTCAGTCTGTTCTTTTAACTCTTCTTGATCTTTAGCTAGTTCTTTTAACTCTTTTTCAATATCATCTATTTTCTCGTTCACTTGTAATTTTTTAAGCATTTCTAAAGAACGATCCAATTGCTTTTTCATATCTTCTGAAGATTGCTGAACATCTTCTAACTTATCTTCAATTTTATCCTTAGAATCGTTTTTCATCAAGTCTTCAAGCTTTTTCAGAAGAACCATAAGTTCATCATCCATAACTTCTTTAAGAAGCTCTTCTATCAAAGCTTGTTTCTCTAACAAATCTTTATCTATTTCTGATAATTGGTTTTTTTCCTGAGAACTTTCTTGAATTTGATTCAACATTTGTTCTAAAGATTTTTGAATAATTTCTTGCTCTTGCTGTAACTGCTGGACTTGATTTAATTTATTAAAATCATTTGATTTAGAGTTTAAAACATCCTTCTTCAAGTGATCAACTTTCTTTTGAAAATCATTCGCTTTGGTAAGAATATCTTTTAAATTTTCTTTTGATTCTTGTTGATCCTCATCTCGTTTATCATTCAATTCTTCAAGAGAAGGTAATTTATATTCAAACATTTGAGATTTGGAAAATTTGGTTCCATTAACTCCATCATTGTCACCAACGATAAAATAATATTCAATTTTATCTTTTAATTTAACATTCTCGTGTTTGAAATCGACAGCAAAATTAAAAGGCATTTCTGTACCAAGAACTTTAGTAACTGGTAACGTTTGAGTTTTACGTTTACCATTTTCACTAATGATTGTATAAACAAATTTAAGAGAAGAAAACCCATAATCATCAGCAATTGATCCAGAGAAAAAACGAATAGCATCAGAAACAGAATCTTTTACTTCTTCAACATGAATAGAAGGGAAGGCATCTTTTGCAACCGAAATATAAAAGCCAGATGAATCAACTTTTTTGCTTTGAGAATTAACCATTTCTATTTTGATTCGAGCATCATTTTTGAATTTATGATTGATTCTAAACGATTCAGAATTAAAATTTTTCTCAAGATTATTAATGCTAAACTTTACATTATTAGTATTCTTAGTAATCACATTCCATTCAATCAACGTTCCTTCAGGAATAGATAAATCTCCAGAATTAGAAATCGTTTCTGGTTCTTTCCCTAAATAAGAAGGATAGATTAGACGGGCTTCTAATTTACCAATGGTAGATTTTTTAATCACATTTACAGCATATACTTCACTTTGAAAAGAATTGGCTTCAAAGTAAAATTGATCATTCGATTTAATCTTTTTAAGAATAGCATTTGCATCAATTTTAGAAGTCTTTTCCATTAAAAACTTACCTTGAGTACTAACAATGTATATTTTATCTGGAAATTGGCTTCCAGAAAGCGATAAATTAACCTCTAAATCGTCACCTTCTTCTATTTGTAGATTCTTATTTAATAAATTAAATTGAAAAGGCGAAACGGGCTTAAATTCTTTGGAATAATTCACAACACGTTCTGTACTCTGTTGAAATAAATGCGGAACGAAAACAGCAATGGAAAGAAAGACTAAAAATAAAGGAATGATATATTTCAAATATTTACGATTCTCTTTGATATCAATAGCTGTTGTGAAAGGAACAACCGTTAATGATGCTGAACGTTGTGAAACACTTGCTCTAATTAATTCAAAATTACCTTCGTTTTGTTCTAAATTATCATTTAACTGCAAGGTATTTAATAAACGATCTGAAATAGAAGGAAAGAAGTTACCGATGATTTGAGATGCTTGATAACGATTGATTTGCTTTCCAAATGAAAACAATTTAGAAACAGGTATGAAAATATATCTAATTAAGACATAAATATTCGTGAAAATAAAGCCAAAGAAAAGAATTCCACGAACGATTGAATTAAATCTCCCAAAGAATTCTAAAATAGTCGTGAATAAAAAAGAGAATAGAAATATTCCAGCAAAAAGGAATAAACCTTTAATCATCTCATTTTTATAATACTTGCGAATGAACGCATCAATCTGACTTAATAATCTATCAAAAGCACTCATAGTAATTTTATCTCATTGATAATGGAAAAACGTATAAAAATAAAACAATATTATGATAACGATTGCTTAAGTTTCATTTATGAAATGAAAAATTTGTTAAAAAGAGATTACAACAAATGCTGGCGACAAATTAATTGATCAAATGACCATAAATTCAATGTGTACATCTGTGGTTAAATTAATTATCTTTGCAAAAAAATTAAATTATGTCTCAAAAACCTGTTCGTGTTCGTTTTGCACCATCTCCAACTGGCCCATTACATATGGGTGGAGTAAGAACTGCTTTATACAATTACCTTTTTGCTAAAAAACATAACGGAACTTTTATCATCCGTATTGAGGATACAGATCAAACTCGTTTTGTTCCTGGAACTCAACAATACATCATGGATGCTTTAGAGTGGTGTGGAATTATGCCAACAGAAGGTCCTGGTTTAGGTGGAGAATATGGTCCTTATGTTCAATCTGAACGAAAAGACATGTACAAACCTTATGCAGAACAGTTAATTGCAAATGAATCAGCTTATTATGCGTTTGATACAGCTGAAGAATTAGAAAAAGTTAGAGAGCAAGCAAAAGCGATGGGAATGGCTAGCTGGCAATACAATGTTGTTACTAGAACATCTTTGAGAAATTCATTGACATTACCTGCAGACGAAGTTAAACGTTTATTAGACGCAGGTGAACCATATGTTATTCGTATGAAAATGCCACGTAATAGAGATATTCGTTTTGAAGATAACATTCGTGGATGGGTTGTTGTAAATACAAATAACTTAGACGATAAAGTGCTTTTCAAAAGTGATGGAATGCCAACGTATCATTTAGCAAACATTGTAGATGATCATTTAATGAAAATTTCTCATGTAATTAGAGGAGAAGAATGGTTACCATCAGCACCATTACACGTTTTATTATATGAAGCATTTGGATGGGAAGCACCAGAATTTGCACACTTACCTTTATTATTAAAACCTGATGGAAATGGTAAATTATCTAAAAGAGATGGTGACCGTTTAGGTTTCCCTGTTTTCCCAACAAACTGGACAACTGCAGAAGGAGAAGTTTATTCAGGTTATAGAGAAAATGGTTATTTCCCAGAAGCATTCGTTAACATGTTAGCATTGTTAGGATGGAATCCAGGAAATAATAAAGAAATCTTTTCATTAGAAGAATTAGTTGAAGCATTTAGCTTAGAAAGAGTTTCTAAATCAGGAGCAAAATTTGATGCTGAGAAAACAAAATGGTTCCAACAAACCTATTTAAGAGCAACTGATGATTCTGTGTTAGCAGACATGTTATCGCAAGAATTAACAGAAACTTACGATAAAGATGTTTTAACTAACGTTTGTCGCTTAATGAAAGAAAGAGCTACATTCTTAAAAGATATCTTAATTGAAGGTGCTTACTTATTAAATAAACCTACTTCATACGATCAACAAACGATCGATAAAAAATGGAAAGAAGATACTTCTACTATATTAAAAGAATGGTTTACTCAATTGGAAGCAATTTCAGATTTTACAGCTGAAAACATTGAAACAGCATTCAAATCATTTTTAGAATCTAAAGGATTAGGAATTGGAGCAGTTTTACCAAATTTCCGTTTGTTAATTACAGGAACAGGAATGGGGCCAAGCATGTTCGAAATCTGCGCATTTTTAGGTAAAGCTGAATGTGTTGAAAGAATGAATATTGGTTTTGAGCAAATTAATAAATAAGATGTTAGACTTTTAGAAGTTAGAAATTAGATTATGTTTAAATTCTAACTTCTAAAGCGAAGCGTTTCTAATATCTAATGGTCTAAAAAATGAAACACACCATAGAAGTTAACGGAATCAAATTATATGCTTTTCACGGATGTTTACCGGAAGAAGGTAAAATCGGTGGACATTATACCGTTGATATATCGTTGACAACTGACTTTACAGAAGCAGCTATTTCTGATGAGTTAATTCAAACAATCGATTATTGTGATATTAATCGAATTGTAACAGAAGAAATGGCTATTCGTTCAAAATTAATTGAACATGTTGGTCAACGTATATACAATCGTATTCAAAATGAAATAGATAACGTTACAACACTTAAAGTTAAGATCATAAAAATATGTCCTCCAATCAATGGAGATGTACAAAACGTTGCAATAATAATAGAAGATTAATTGTTTATTAAAATTTTTTATTAATTTTGCTTCGTCTAAATGGTTTTGTGGCCGAGCGGCTAGGCAGCGGTCTGCAAAACCGTCTACAGCGGTTCGAATCCGCTCGAAACCTCAAAAAAGCTCTGCAAATGCAGGGCTTTTTTATTATCTATAATATTTAATTGCGATTTTTGATTACCCTATTAAGGATGGGGAAGTAATAATAGTTCCTATCTTTTTATAGTTAAAGAACTATACTTAGAAATTGGCTTATTGCTTTCTGTTTTAGCAGTCACAAAATAAATGTAACTCCCTTCAGGAACAAATTCACCACTCATATTTGTACCATCCCATTTGAAATGAGGGTCATTTGACGTATAAACTTTTTGATTATTCTTATCTAAAATAACAACCGAAAAATCAAATAATCCTTCTGTTTCAATTTCTAAATAATCATTTACACCATCACCATTTGGAGTAAAAACATTTTTTAAATCTAATTTATAAACAGAATTTTCTTCAGTAGAAATATTTTTATTTTCAGAAGGAACAACAGTTGCTTTTGGTATTTCTGTTGGAGATTGTGCTACTGTATTATTAATCGGTTGATCATTTTTATTTTGATTAGCAACTACGGTAGATTGATTAATAGTAACGGTATTTGGAGAGATAAAAAGATTGTTATTTACTGGAATATCAACCAAATTATCATCCACAATAATCGTTTCAGAAGCGATACTTTTTTCTTCTTTATTAATTGAAACGGAAGGTTGTTTAATAGCTGAAATAGTTTCTTTAACCTCTTTTACTTCTCTTAATTCATTTTTATTAACTGATATTTGCGATTTAATTTGTTTTTCGTTGTTTTCAGAAGTTGAATTAAGATAATAACCGCCAACGATAGCAGCTGCAGAAATAGAAGAACCAATTATAATTTTAGATAATAAAGAAATACTTGACACAACAGGCGCAGAGACGATTTGATTCGAAATAGAATTCCATAATTTTTCATTCACTGGAAGCTCTAAATCTTTCAGTTTTTCAGAAAAAATATCTTTAAATATGTCTTTATCTCCCATCACCTGTAATTTCTAATTTCGATCTTAAATACCCCTTAGCACGCATGTATTGAGACTTAGAAGTACTTTCTGTAATCCCAAGTGTCGTTGCTATTTCTTGATGGCTGTATCCTTCAATCGCAAACATGTTAAAAACAACTTTATATCCATCTGGCATGTTACTTATTAATTTTAATAAATCTTCCGCCATCAACTCTCCTAATATTTGATTGTCTGATTCACCCAAATGATAATCAACAGATTCTAATTGAACATCATTTTGAAATTTAGTGTTTTTTCGAATTTGATCTAAAGCAGTATTCACCATTATTCTTCTAATCCATCCTTCTAAAGAGCCAGTGTGATTAAAATCTTTCAGTTTAGAAAACACTTTTACAAAACCTTCTTGTAAAACATCTTCTGATTCTTCCTGATTTTTTGAATAACGAAGGCATACAGCCATCATCTTTTTCGAAAATTTATCAAACAACAAAAACTGTGCTTTAGCATTTCCTTTTACGCATTCTTTTACTAAGGTAATTTCATCCATTGCACAATCTACTATTTAGGAAGACGATATTTATTCATTTATAGTTGCATTGATTTCCGTAAAAAGAATTAAATTCGTTTACTACTAAACAAAGTTAATAATGAAATTAATATTCACTTATTCATTT